>Ga0233442_1002873_pt1 | contig 10940 bp, 9 predicted proteins | sample SI_123_September_3_FD_182789 | JGI IMG/M metagenome (GOLD analysis project Ga0233442, IMG submission 182789) | Seawater microbial communities from Saanich Inlet, British Columbia, Canada - SI_123_September2016_150_MG | ecosystem: Environmental > Aquatic > Marine > Inlet | place: Canada: British...
AAATACATAAGGGTTGAAGTGGATTTTTATAATAAAAAAGCTCCTGTTTGTAGTTACAAACAGGAGCTTGTGGTTTTACTTAGTAATTAGTAGTACTTACTACTACTTTGCAGGATCAACTGGCGGTACCGGAGCCTTCTTGGCAGGTGTCGGGGGCGGAGTCGGAGCAGCGGTCGTTGCAGGAGCATCATCAGCCGGTGCATCCTGAGTCAGCCGATCAGATACTGCTTCGGCCAGTCCACCAACCTTTTCAACGACACCATCGACCAGTTTACGAGCAGCGCTACCCTCGGGCATGCTGGCCATAAAGCCTTCGAGAGACTTCCCAATTCCCATGGCGTTGTTGTACTTACCAACGATGTCCGCAGCAGAGGTGGGATCCCCAAACAGCGTCATTTCCGCATTGCTCAGCATCGTACCGAGCGCCGTGGCCTTGGCGATTTCCACTTCCTTCATGGCCTCGATCTTGGCCAGAGTGATCTGCAAGTCGATACCAGCACGGCCGAACTCTTCCTTCTGCTCCAAAGCCTTACGCTCCACAGCAACTTCAGCGTCCTTCACTGTCACGGATGCGCGGTCAACTTCGACCTGCTTGGCAGCCACGTCGACCACAATCATCTGACTTGCGCGATCAACTTCGACCTGCTTGGATCCGACCTGTACAGGCACCATGTCCGCAGCTTGCTTACCAGCTGCCTCACGTTTCAGAGTCTCCTCTACGGCCTGAGCTGCCTTGACCTTGGCGGAGAAGTCAGCTTCTGCAGCTTCCTTACGAGCTTCAGCATCCTTCTTGACTTCATAGGCAGAAGCATCAGCCTTACGCTGAAGGGTTACGTAGTTCTTCTCTGCGTCGGCTTCGGCAGCAATGATCTGCTGCTCTTTGTCACGCTTAGCAGCCTCGACGACCTCGACGGTCTTCACAGCCTGCTCATTGGTTTCACGGAGAGCCTCAGCGGCCAGTCGGGCAGACTCAGCCTTGGCGCGCTCTTCTTCCTTGGCCGCGATTTCAATTTCCTTGTCACGGTCAGCCAGAGCCTGTGCCTTGTCACGTCCAACCTCGGCTACACGGACAGCCTGCTCACGGGCCTTGTCAGCCAGTTCCTTCTTCTTCTCGGCATCGATAATCGCGGCTTCCTTGTCGCGTTCAGCGATCTCAACCTTCCGAGCCTTGTCCACGTTCTCGAGCTCAACTGCTCGATCCTTGCCGATCTCACGCTTGGCAACAATTTCCTGCTGCTCGATCTCGAATTCATCGGCCTTACGCTTGGCTTCGGAGTTGGCCATTTCTACGTCACGTCCCTGCTCTGCCTCGGCCCTTTTCTGGTCGAGTTCGAGAGTCAGGACCTTTTTGCGAGTCTCAACGTCCTTGTCCTTGATGTCGCGCTCAGCGTCACGCTCCAGTTTATTGGTAACGACACGGGCAGCCTGAGTAATCTCAGCTACGCGCTTGCGACCCTGGGCGTCGAACACGTTGGATTCATCAAAGTCCTTGATGTCAGCCTGGTCCAACTGAGAAACAGTAACTGTTTCCAGCGTCAGACCGTTGTGCGTCAAGTCCTCGGTTACGGCTTTCTTCACGTCGTCCGCAAACTTTTCACGTTCAGAGTTGAGTGCGAAAAGCGTAGACTTCGCAGCCACGGTTCGTAGTGCAGATACCAGCTTCTCAAATACCAGGTCCTTGATGGTTCCCGGATCAACCGAGCGATCACCAAGTGAACGAGCGGCACTGACGATGTCCTCGTCTGCAGGCTGAACCTTGATATAGAATTCTGCCTCAAGATTGCCACGCAGATAGTCCTCGGTAATGAGAGCTTCTCTGCCTGCACGTTTAACGTCTAGCCGCATGGTCTGCAAAGAGACCTCGATGACTTTGTGGATGACGGGAATAACCAAGATACCTCCATCGAGGATAATCTTTTTCCCGCCCATGCCTGTTCGCACAAAGGCCATGTCGGCTGACGTTTTGCGGTAGAGTTTTGTAATAACTACCACAATCGCCAGAATGAGAAGGGAAACAATCCCAAAGGCCATCATAATGAATTGCGCCAGGCCTCCCATCTCGAATTTGGGAATCAGTGCTGGGGCCAAAAACGGCCCAATTGCCAGAATCAGTGATACCACCAACCAAAGAATGTAACCCATGTTTTTCCTCCCTATTTGAGTGAATGGGCTCTACAAAGAAACGACCACTATAAATTAATAGCAGTAATTTATGATTTTACTAGTTCTGGGGGTGCTTTCTTTACCAAGAAACAGCCCTTTTCTTTATTGTAGGTAACAATCAGAACAGAATCTCGAGCTTTGATTGGATTATCAGGGTCAATGTTAATACCCTTTTTTTCCAGCATGGTATGATTGTCGTCAACGACTTGGAAAAATCCAGTGTTGTCGCTAAAATCATAGTTTGCTTTACCGATTTTTCCGTGTAATGAGGCAGTGCCTTTTACATAGGTTTCCTTGGTTGGCAAATATCGTCCGATTAATCGAGCAATTGAACCAGTCAAGAATAATGCACCTAGGAAGGCTACTGAATAGGAAACTGTTCCAAAAATGACAGACGTGAAAGTGATCGGCTTGAGAATCAATAGACTACCAATTCCAATCCCTGTAAAAAGGAAAAGGAACGTCATCATAATGATGGACAGTGGACAACGACCAATTCCCAAAAGATTGAGAATTGAGTGCATTAGTCCGTGAGCCTGTTCGACTTCGTGGTCATGTTCACTTTCGTGACCAACGTCATGATCAGTTTCAACGTCGTGTTCCACGTCAATGTCATGATCAATATCGTGATCAAGGTCATGTTCAGCTGCTGCGTCATGCTCTCCGACACCCATTACCGCCAGGACTAGGAACATCAAGCCAAGAATGAACGTGGCTAAATATCCTGCACCGTACCAGGCAATGAAGTCAGGGAGAGTAAGGGCAGCTACCGGTAAAAATGGTAGAAGCCTAGAAAAATTCATATCAACGCCTCCCTTTGGTTTTACTCTTGGGTATTTTCACCCGCATTTTCAATAGTTGAATCAATATCAGCAGCCTTGGTGTCTACCACCTCAACTTCAACTGCTTGAGCAACTATTGTTTCTGGTTCATTTGCCGGGGTCAAATCACCCAAAGCCAGGGAGTCGAAAGCTGGCGAGGACAGAAGCATAGTCGCTTTGCTCGCAGGCCCTTCGATCACTTGCGTTTCACCGGTAGCAGCACTCAAAGCCATCTCAGCCTTGAATCCTTCTAATAGTCCAGCTACTTTCTGAGTTTCCAGCTGTTTGTTGATTGAAAGATCAGCCCGCTGGCCAGATACATCAGCAAGAGCATCTCCAGCTGTCAGCTGAAGAGCTTTACGCTCGATTTTGCCAGCGATTTGGTCAAACCTCTGTGCTGCGCCATCAATGTTAAAGCCAACCAGTTCCGCTTGAACTTGTTCTCGGATCTTGTTGATCTGCTGGAGAGCTTTGAGGTTTTCCAGTTTCTCCAAGCGTGTTTTTACCTGTTGCTCATTGGTCCGGAAGGTGACAATAGCATTGTCAGCTGCCGACTTTTGGCTCTCATACAGCGTCGCAGTCGTCGCGAGCTTACCTTGCAAGCTAAGAACTTGCTGGGCAAGTCGCTGTGCCTCTGTAGTTTTGCCAGCACCTAAAAAGACCTTAATGGCCTTCTTGAGTTCGTCCAGCTGAGCAACGTCAGTTTCCAGTCGAGCCCTAGTCTCTAGAGACAGAGCCATTGTCTGGGAAACTGAGCTTCGGTTAGCTTCCAGTTGAACGAGCATTTCCCTGGAATCTTCTTCCAGTGTGGCCTCATTGACGTTTTCCTCGCCAAAGATGCCGTTGATAATGTTGTCCCAAATTTTACGAAACAAACCTCGACCTCTCTTCTTTCTAGCCATTGGGTTCCTCCTTTTTAGTTTGAAATCATCATTGTTAACGATCCTTCTATAAATAAAATCCTTATGTAAAGGACACTACATCTTACACATTATATTTTATTTGTCAATGTTAAAGAGTACTTTTTGTTTAATTTTAGACAAAATTAAGACATCGGGAATCTTGGAGCATTTCAAATTAAATAGATTAATGGTAGAATTAGGTTATAAGCGGTAGATTTTAGATAGTAGGTATTTATAATTTTATTGTTCCTTATTCTTTATGAGTCTTGATAAACAAATTGCAAAAAATACAGTTATTCACTTGGCTGGTAAATTAATCAGCCTAATTTTAGGATTGGTTGCTATAGCTGTAATGGCGAGATATCTAGGGCAAGAAGGTTTTGGTTATTATATTACGGTAACTGCATTTTTACAGTTTTTTGGAATTTTAGTTGATTTCGGATTAACATTAACAACAGTACAAATGATTTCTAAGCCCGGAGTAAATATTAGCCGGACTATGAATTCCATTATTTCATTCAGAGTTATTACTGCTTTTTGTTTTTTACTTTTAGCGCCCATTTTAATTTGGTTTTTCCCGTATAATATTTTTATAAAGCTTGGCGTAATTATAACGGTGGCTTCGTTTTTTTGTATTACAATAATCCAAACCTTAACGGGAGTCTTTCAGCAAAAACTAAAAATGTTCAAATTAACATTAGCGGAAGTTATTGGTCGAGTTGTTTTTGTTGCTTTAGTTGTTCTTGCTGCCTGGTTAGGAAAGAACATTTATTGGATATTTGGGGCAATGTCAATTGGAAGTATTGTTAATTTGGTAATTGTATTTTTGTATTCGAAAAAATATATTAAATGGAGACTGGAATTTGATTTTACCATCTGGAAAGAATTGATCAGTAAAACTTGGCCGATTGCATTATCAATTTCTTTTAATCTGATTTATTTAAAAATGGATATTATTATATTATCTTTATTCAGAAGTCAGGGGGAAGTAGGTTTGTATGGCGCAACCTATCGCGTGGTGGATATTTTGACAATGCTCCCCGCTGTATTTATGGGGATTGTTTTACCAATTGCCACAAAATATTATTTAGAAAAGAATAAAAAAGAATTACGTGCGATTTTGCAGAAATCATTTGACGCATTAATGATTTTTGCGGTACCAATAACGATAGGAACTTTTGTGATTGCTGAAAAAATAATGATTTTCATTGCCGGAGCGGAGTTTATACCATCAGGTGAAATTTTGAAAGTTTTGATCCTTGCGTCATGTGCAATTTTTGCGACAAGTTTATTTGCTTATGCGGTAGTAGCAGTAAATCGACAAAAAACAATGATGTGGGGATATTTAACTGTGGCAGTATTGACGTTGGTTGGTTATTTTATTTTCATTCCAAAGTATGGATATTGGGGTGCAGCCTGGATGACCGTTTTTAGTGAAGCATTGATAATGATATGGACCGCAGTTCTTATCTATAGAGCAATAAAATTTTTCCCAAGTCTAAAAACATTTCTAAAGACAATCCCAGCAGCTATAATTATGTCTGGAGTTTTGTATTCTGTGAGAAGTTGGCATGTTCTTATTTTGTTAATGATTGCCGGAGTGGTTTACTTCGGGTTTTTGTATTTGTTTGGCGGGATCAGAAAAGAAACGATTCAGGAATTTGTAAAACTGAAATAATATGATACCAGAAACTAGAATTCTGATAACTAAGTTTCCATTTAAGGCCAGTTTGAGCGGAGTGGAAAAGCATACATTTAGTTTAGTGAAAAATTTAGAGGGCAAAGGGGTGCGCTTTTTTTTGTTGGCCTCTTGTCCTGTGATGCTTAGTGAGTTCAAAAAACAAGGTTGGCCAAATCAACGATGGTGGCTAGGTTTAGCACCAGAAACTCGTGGTTCAAAAGTTACTTTTTTATTTAGTTGGCCATTATTAGTTTTGAGTTCGTTGATCGGATTGGTGTATTGTCGATATAAATTTAAAATTGAAAAACTATATTGCCTGGGATTAACTGATAAATTAATTATGACACCAGTGGCATTACTTTTGGGTTATAAAGTTATATGGCCAGAAGCTTTGTCAATAGATCCGACATTAAGCAATAACATATATCGCTTTTTATATAAGTGGTGGAGCTCAAAAGTTGATGTTGTGGCAATTTCCCATTTCGTTAAACAAGAATTAGAAAATTTGGGAGTAAAAGATGTAATTGTTATTCGTCATGGAGTAGAGCCAACAATATTCAAAAAGCAAGAGGATTTGTTTGAAATGATGGCCGAGAAAAGATCTGTAAACTATGAAAAAAGAAATTTTACAGTTGGTTGCGTGGCAAGACTAGATGAAATAAAGGGGTTGGAATATTTGATTAAAGCTGTTGATATTTTAAAAGATAAAATTCCAAACATAGATTTAATAATTGTTGGGGAAGGACCACAAAGAAAAAATTTACAATGGCTAACTGAAACGTTCAGGATGGGAAATAAAGTTAAATTAGTTGGGTACAAAGATAATTTTTTGGATTGGATTTATGATTTTGATGTTTTTGTTTTACCGTCGCTCAAGGAGTCATTGGGAATTACTTTAATCCAAGCAATGGCCTGTTCAAAACCTGTGATTTCAACTTTGACCGGTGGTATTCCGGAAGTTGTAGAACATGGTAAAAACGGCATCTTGGTTGAAGTCGGTAGTCCTCAGGCATTAGCCAAAGCAATTTTGTTGTTGTATAAAGAAAAGGATATCGCTCAGCAATTTGTAGAGGCAGGGCTACGCAAGGTAAAAAGTAAGTTTTTACTCAGTGAAATGTTAGATGAATACAAAAAGGTTTTGTTGAGTTAATTATAAATATATGATTTATTTGCTGACAATTTATTGTGTGTTATTTGCCATATTGGCATGGAAACGAATTGACTGGGCAGTGGCCTTCGTTATATTTTGTTTACCAACATATTTGATTCGATTTTCGGTTTTTGGTTTACCAATGACTTTGCTGGAAGTGATGATTTTGTTACTGTTTGTTGTTTGGTTGATTAAGAAAGTTACAAATGCTGCAAATTTTTACAAATATTACAAATCCGTAACTTTAAGTAATTACAAGTGGTGGATTTTGATATTTTTGTTTTTTGCGACAGTTAGTGTTTTTGTTTCACCAGATAGAACGGTAGCGCTTGGAATTTGGAAAGCTTATTTTATCGAACCAATTTTATTTTTTGTAGTATTAATAAATATTCCCCGACTAAAGTCAGGGGTAAAGTTGGTTTCATTAATTACTGGGGCTCTTGGTGCTTCCGCTTTGGTGGTTGCTATCCCGGCAATTATTCAGAAGTTCTGGCCAATTGGAATTGAAAACTCATTCTGGGCAGCTGAAGCTACGCGTCGAGTTGTTTCGTGGTATGGATTTCCAAATGCGGTTGGTTTGTATTTAGCTCCGATTGTTATTTTGTTTTTAGGTTTGATTATTGTTTTTTTTGGAAAAGGGAGACGCGATAAATCGCGTCTGTACAGTTGGGTTTTTGTGCTTTCGTGCTTTTGTGTTTTAGTGCCATTATCCGCGATTATCTTCGCTCGCTCCGAAGGAGCGTTGTTCGGAATCTTGGCAGCAGTTATTTTTCTAGGATTATTTTACCCAAATAAAAGATTGCGACTTATTTCGCTCGTTTCGCTTGTTTCGCTCGTCTTGCTCGTCTCTTTTATTCCTCAAGCACGAACTTACGCTGTTGATAAAATTTCTCTGTCTGATCATTCAGGTCAAATTCGCGTTCAGCAATGGAAAGAAACGTGGACTATGTTAACGGACGGGAGAGAAGTTTTTGGTGCAGGATTAGCTGGCTATCAAACTACTATCGAACCTTATCACGCAGAGGGGATTTGGATTGAAGATAAACAAGATCCTGAGTGGCTAAGAAAGGTTTTGTATAATGAAGAATTCAAAAAGCAAGCTTGGCAGCCAACTGAGATCTATATGTATCCACATAATATTATTTTAAACTTCTGGAGTGAGATAGGTTTGTTTGGCATGTTGGTGGTGTTGGTTTTGGGAATGAAATTTTTGATGAATTATTGGAAGGTTAAAAATAGAGAAAATCAGAAAATATACTTAGTTCTAATTGCAGTCATGGTTGCAATTCTAGTTCATGGTTTGGTTGACGTGCCGTATTTTAAAAATGATTTAAGTGTTTTTTGGTGGCTCTTGTTTGCAGTTGGTTGGCTGGTTTCTCGTAGCAAAACAAAAATTGAATTTTGTAAAATTTAGATTATTACTTGGCCCAAAAGTGGAGGGCTGTCCCGCAGTAATTACGGGGCATGCTAATTCCAGTGGACGTTTCAATCAAGGAGGGCTGCCAGAGTGGTTGAATGGGACGCTCTCGAAAAGCGTTGAGCCTGAAAAGGTTCCGTGAGTTCAAATCTCACGCCCTCCGCTTTTGGACTAAGGGGAGATTGATAGGAATAGAAAATAAATTGTTATGAATCATGGTAACCCGCATCACATAGTTGAGGCGGTTTTATATTTTTAAATAAAAAACCTCCACTTTTCTTTGAAAAGTGGAGGTGTGTTGATTAACCTTAATAGAAAATTGGAGGAGTAATTTTGTGTCCGCAGAAGGGACAAGCTACAATAAACATTTCAATCCCCATAGTTATGAGCTGTGCTCTGCCCTCTGAGGTGTGCCAAGCAATATCTAGAGTATCGGCAGTGCATTCGTCTTGCAGAAGCTTTTCTTCTGTAATAAGAGCATCACACCTGTGAGTAAAACAGTGACTACTTAATTGGGTCCAGAACTCCCAAAGTCGCTGTTTTTCAGCCTGGAGTTTCTTGATTGCAATCCAGTGGTCAAATCCCATGTCATCTTCGGTCAAAGAATCAATGTCGCAGATAACCAGTTCCAGTGCGTCTGAGTCCGCAAAACAATCTTTAAGAGCTTCTTCTGATTCGAGGTGAACCAAGAAACATTTGGAAACTCGGCGATCTTCGTCAGGTTGTTCTTCTCGTGGATCACGGCCAATCTCGTCAAGCCAACACCACTCAACCAGGTCTTCAAGCGTTACTGTTTCCAGATGAATTTCTTCGTTGGCTTCGCGTAGCGCAGCGTGTGGAACACTGATGTCTGGCAAGTTACGCTCATGCTCAGGCAAGTTTTCATTGTGCTCATTATCTGCGTCAAAATGACCACCAACGATACATAATTTTTCCAAGCACGGCCACTTGGCTCGCTTGATTAGGGCCACCCTTTTCCAACCAATTACCGGAAGGAGATCTACTGCTAGAACTGATTTTTTGCCTTTATACGCCATATTTCCCCTCGAGTATAAAAGTTTAAAGAACGAATGACAGTTTATTATAGTGTAAATTAAACATTTTGTCAATAGGAAGGTCTGTTGATTAAATTTTGGTTAAATTTTGTAAAAAATGTTATAATAAACAAGACAAAATATAAGCTCGAATAATTCAATTCGAAAATTTTTAATATTTAACTTAAAATTATGTTACATTTTCTAGAGAAATTTTATCAGCACACTAGAAATACATTAATGTGGTTCATTGTGTATTTTGTTTTGCAAACTGTTATCTGGATTGCCTTGGGTGTTTTGGTTTTGGTTTATCCTCAAACTTTGTTTATTTTGTTCGCCCTATTTTTTGTCTTGATAGCAGCAGTGAACGTTTATTTTGCAATTCTGTTTATTCATTATTTTACAAAACTAAAGAAATTGAAAGACACTTTAAAAATTGGTTAATGATTTGAATATATGGTTAAAGTCAAAAAATTAATTATTCCAGTGGCTGGGTACGGAACTAGATTTTTGCCAGCTACAAAGGCGCAACCAAAAGAAATGTTGCCAGTAGTTGATAAGCCGATTGTTCAGTATGTGGTTGAGGATGCAGTAAGGTCTGGTATTGAAACAATAATTTTAGTTACCGGTAGTGGTAAACGAGCCGTGGAAGATCATTTTGGTTACAATTATGAATTGCAGAATTTTCTAAGAAAAGCGGGAAAAGAAGAAATGCGAAAAGAGATTAAAAAAATTGCGGACATGGCCAATTTTATTTATATACGGCAGAAAGGTCCATATGGCAATGGTACACCAGTTCTGTGTTGCAAGCATTTGATTGGAGATGAGCCGTTTGCTGTAATGTGGGGAGATGAATTTTTTTATACCAAGAAAAAACCACAACTCAAACAATTAACGGAAGTTTATGAAAAATATGGAGATCCTGTTTTGACTGCCTATGGCGTATCCAAAAAGGACACAAATAAATATGGCATTATTGATGGGCTGGAAGTTGAAAAAGATGTTTTACAAGTTAATACAATAGTAGAAAAACCAGGACCAGAAAAGGCACCTTCATTATTAGCTTCTCTTGGTGGTTTTGTTTTGACACCAGATATTTTTGAAGAATTAGAAAAAACCAAATTAGGAAAAGGCGGGGAATTGTGGTTGGTTGATGCTATTTTTAAATTATCCAAGAAGCGACCAATTTATGCCAAGAAGATTGATGGTATTTATTATGATACAGGTTCAAAGCTTGGTTATTTACGTGCGAACGTTGAATTGGCACTAACTAGGCCGGACCTGAGAGCTGACTTTAGAAAGTATTTGAAAAGTTTAAAAATATAAAAATAAATATGACAAAAACAAAAACATACAAAATAGTATCAATTTTGTTGTTGGTGGCTGTGAGTTTTTCTGTTTCTGCTTGTACCAAAGGGGGCGATGGAAATGCGCAAAAAGCTTATAAAAAGGAAACTTTAGTTTGGTGGAATTTGTGGGATAACTCGGCAGATGTACAGGGTCTTATAGCAGCATACAAACAATTACATCCGAATGTAAGGATTGATTATCACAAGCTTCGATATGATGAGTACGAACAAGAATTAGTAGAGGCTTTGGCGGAAGATCGAGGACCAGATGTTTTTACCATGCAGAATACTTGGGTAAAGCGCTATATGACCAAGTTACTGCCAGCACCAGACAAAGTGGTAACTCCAATTAAATATATTAAAGGTTCAATCAAAAAAGAAGAAATTGTAGAATTTAGAACAACAAAATTACCTACCCCAGCT
>Ga0233442_1002879_pt1 | contig 10924 bp, 9 predicted proteins | sample SI_123_September_3_FD_182789 | JGI IMG/M metagenome (GOLD analysis project Ga0233442, IMG submission 182789) | Seawater microbial communities from Saanich Inlet, British Columbia, Canada - SI_123_September2016_150_MG | ecosystem: Environmental > Aquatic > Marine > Inlet | place: Canada: British...
CTGGCGTTTAGAGTCTTGATGGCGTATTCGCCGGCGAGGATTTTGTGGCGAGCACGATAGACCTTGCCCATGGCACCACGGCCGATGAGCTCTATGATTTGGAAAGAACCGATAAAATCGCCCGGTTTGAGCTGCTTATCCATTTTTGAGGTCTAGTTGAGGTCTATTTAGGTTTATCAGGGGGTGCGCTTGAACACCATGATATCGCGACCAAACATCTCTATCGATCCTTTTACCGGGCCGGGTGAAGCCTGCACGATGGTAGTATGAGCTAGATCCTTGTCAGACAGCAGCTCCAGGCCCAGGCTCGCCAATTTTTGAATAGCTTGGCTGGCGTCAAAATGCATCTGGCTCGGGCAGTATCTCTCCTGCCACTGCCAATCGGTAAGCAGGATCAAAAGGCCACCTGGAGCAACCAGGCCTCGCTCGCCGCCGAGGCGAGACAAGATTGCCATTGGGCTTACCACGCGTGTTATCACGTCATCCAGCAAGACCAGGTCAAAATCACGGTATTCGGCTGGTAGGCTGACGGGGTCGGCTTTTTTGCAGATGATGCGATCGAGTGCTGCTCTGTCTAGCTCTAGATCGCGACTCTGATGATTGAGTCTGCCTTGAGCTTTGATTTCGCGTGCACGTGCATGCAGAGGCTCGCTGAGCTCCACGGCAGTCACCGTATCAAAATAATGCGCAAGATCATAAGCACGCCCGCCAGTGGCAGAGCCGACATCCAGCGCGTGTCCGCGGAGACGATCCGGCTCAAGATCGGCCAGGCGTGCTAGCAATCTGTCAAAAGTCTCTGCCTGCTCTACAAAGGCGCGTGTAGCAGTGGTCAGATCGGTCAGGCCAGCATCCGCCCTCAATATGTACGTGCCATAATCGCGCCGGGTCTGCTCCTGCAAAGCCTGAGTGCTGGCCGCATCTCTGTCCGATCTGGGATTGTTGCTCCGGCTGCGCCAGTCCACAGGTCTGCCGAGCTCATCTTTGACGATCTCAACTACGGCACCGTCGTTGCCCTTGCGAGCACGCACGAGCCTAAAACCTGCATGCTGAAAAAAGTGCGGTCTAAAATGAAAACGAGCCTGTCGGGATGCCTCATCACCGGTAGAGATAAAGGAGCCGCCAATGATCATCTGGTGCTCGCCGTCATAGCATGGCGTACTAAAATCATCGTAGAGCGGATCGATACGATTGCCAGGCAGCGGGTGGAAATGGTCGCGATGCCATTGCCAGACATTACCAAAGAGATCAGAGATAGATTTGTCGGGAGGCGTCTCGGAGTGTGCAGCAATATCCAGGCCTACAGGACTTTCTGAGCCGTGCCTGAGATTGTTATTGCTGGCAATGGGCGCATGCTCGTCGTTTTTTGCCGCGAGAGCTCTCATTGCATAATGCTCGGCTTCGGTGGGTAGACGCAAAACTGTCTCTTTAATGTTGTTTGTTCTAGCATCGATCCAGGCGGCATAGGCCGTGGCCTCGTGATAGTTGACTACGCAAGGCCAATCTGAAGGCAGATCTATGCAATCATATATGGTGCGCAATTTGTATTTGTGCAGACCCTGCGGCCCGTCTGCAACCCAAAATGTCGGCCATTTGACGTTGCGATAATTGCGCCAGGCCAAGCCCTCGGATGTCCAAAACATGTCTTTGTCGCGAGTGTAGCCACCGTCTTTGACGAAAGCCAGGTATTGGCCATTGGTGATGAGATATCGGCCGGCCTGGAAGGCCTCTACATCGGCCTCGCGATGGCCAAATTCGTTGTCCCAGCCAAAGCAAAAAGGTCTGGCCTCATCGGCACCCTTGTCATTGTCTAGGTCATAGGGCCGACCGATTGTTATATGCGTGGCGGGTACCTGTACCCAATCGAGCTCAGGCTTGCTATTTTGATTTTGACCATCGCTAAAAAACGAGGCAGGTGCATCTGCAGGGAACGCTGGTGGTCGTGATACTAGATGCAGTGGCAGCTCCCGCATCAAAACAGATGAGGTCTCGAGGTGTATGCGCTCGTGCTCGAAACCCATAAACAATGCCCATAACGGATTGCGTGGGGTGATCGGCCCGTGTCCCTCGTTGAGGCCTGGGTGATGCATGATTATGTCTTCGACTATGTTGTAGACACGTTTGCGATAGGCATGCGCTACGTCGAGCGTGGGCCATTCGATTTCGTTCTTGGACATATCGTCCCAGGACATCTCGTCTACGCCTGTCTCGAACAATGTCTCTATATAAGGGTCGACTGGCTGGTCGAGCAGACCTGCCAGGCGCAGCTTGTTGATATAGAGACAGGCCGGATGGACATAATAAAAAATGAGCGGATGGCGTAGACCGTGATAAGGCGGTCTATAAAATGGCTCATCACCCACGAGTCCGCCAAACAAAATCTCGGTCATCACCCAGGTATTTTTAAAATAGGCCAAAGTCTCCTGGCGCGTCACCCGGGTGAGATCGGGAATCGGCAGAGACGACACGACTATGCCGCCTCTTGCTCTCAGCTCGGCGGCAGCGCCGGGACATATGGACAGCTCTGGAGTTGGTCCTGTGTACCACTCAGCCGTGCGGGGCACGCTCAGATCCAGGCGGCTTTTGCCCAGATTGTTTGCCCAGGCAGCGCCAGTGGCCGGCGACTGGCTATTATTAGACTGGTCGCTTAGATTTAGATTGGGGTTTCTCGTCGACGTCATTCGAGCATCCGCAGCTATGTATACAGGGCTACACTAAATATACATGCGTCTTTGACAAAAATTCCCAATATCTTGCCCTAATGTAAACTAGACGTGTTTATTGGAGGCTACAAGAGCAATGGCCCGGCTAGGCGACCTGATCCAAGACATAGCACAGATCCCGCCCGATCTGGCTGTGCTGGAGATTACCGGAGTGACTTGCGATCCGGCCCTGTGCCGTCCGGGCTTTCTCTATCTGGCAGCAGAAAGCGAATGCGTCGACTCCACCAATCTAGGCCTCCGGCTGGATGGCCGCGATCCGGCTTTTATTGCGCGCGCGGTCGCCAATGGTGCTGCGATTATATTGACCGACCGCGAGCACGAGCTGGAGATTGATATCAAGCCGGCTCATCTTGTCAGGGTCGACGAGCCTTTACGCTATCTCGGGCCGATTGCGGCGCGCCATTATCAAAACCGCCGGCCGCCTCACGTGGCTCTGGTGACGGGCACCAATGGCAAGACCTCGACGGTCAATTTTGCTCGTATGCTCTGGACCGCTTGCGGTCGTAAAGCCTGCTCGGTCGGCAATCTGGGCGGAGTGGTCGACGATGGTACTCTGGTCTGGGATCGCGACCCGACGCTTTCTGTACCCGAAACAGTGACTCTGCATGCAATGATGTCGCGCTTGGTGGACCTCAAAGTAGAGGCTGTCGCGCTGGAGGCTACCAGTCATGCGCTTTTTGATCACAGGCTAGATGGTTTACCGGCGGGCATCGGTGCTTTTACCAATCTGACTCACGATCATCTTGATTTTCATGGCACCATGGATGAATACTTTCGCGTCAAAATGACCCTGTTCGACAGCGTTTTGCCGCGTGGATCGCAAGCCGTGCTCAATGCCGACAGTCCTTATTTTGAGGCGGCCAGAGATATATGTAAAAAAGCCGGGCACATCGTCCGGGATTTTGGCCGAGCCGCGAGCTTTTTGCGGCTCGAGCGCTCTGTGCCGACGGCACGGGGTCAGGATCTGTCGGTGAAGATCACAGATGGTGCGAGTGCACCTCGCACCTATGCCATATCGCTGGCATTATATGGCTACTTTCAGGTCGAGAACGTCCTCTGTGCCCTCGCCATTGTATTGGCCTCCGGCGTAGAAGCCGATCTGGCAGTACGTGCGGTGGAGACTCTCCGACCAGTCGAAGGTCGTCTCAATCTCGTGGCCACCACAGGCAATGGCGCTCGAGTGATCATCGATTATGCGCATACTCCCGATGGACTAAGGGCTGCTCTGGAGGCTTGCCGATCTATCCTGACCGACGCGCCTGATGGTCAAAAGCCGGGACGTCTGCATGTGGTCTTTGGCGCCAATGGCGAGCGTGACAGTGCCAAGCGCAGTGTCATGGGCGAGGAGGCGCGGCGCCTGGCGGATGTGATAGTCGTGACGGATGGCCATACCCGGCACGAGGATGGTGCAGCGATACGCAGGCAGGTGATGCAGGGCTGTCCCGAGGCCCTGGAGATAGCTGACAGGCGGGAGGCGATCGAGCATGCCGTGCGAGGCCTCGCTGCAAATGACTTGCTGCTCATTGCCGGATTGGGACATGAGGATTTTTTGTCGACCTCGTCCGGCCGCATCCCCTGGTCCGATGCGGATATCGCACGAGCCGCAGCGCAGGCCATGGTCACATGAAAAAATCCCTTGCACTGGCTCTTGCTCTTGCTTGTCTATGCTCGTCCGGTATTGCATCCAGTGCCGCTGACAAGGATAACAATAAGGATCAAGATCAGAGCGAAATAATCCCCGTAGCCAGTCCGCAGACCAAGGCGGCTCTGGCGGCTATCAAAGCGGCCTTTGACGCAAAAGATTATCGTAAGGCTACTCGCTTGCTCGCCAAGCAATTGGACGAGCATCCTGATGATCCAGCAACCCGATATTATTCGGGTCTGGTGCAAAAAAAACTTGGTTTTGACATGGCTGCCCTCGAGGATCTCGACATGGCGGCACGCATGTGCCCGCCCGAATTGATCGAGGAGATGACTCGTGTTTCCCTGCAAAACGGCGATGACACTCTGCCGGTCTTTAAAGACGTAAAGATCAAGAAGCCGCCGCCGCGTGATTGGGGCAAGGCCTTTGGCGATGCGCTGGCCAATACTTTTAATATGGGCACCGCTAGCAGTACTAATAATACTAATAATGCAAGTGCTGCCCCACGCGAAAACCTCGGTGATTTTTTTAACGACCTTGCTCGTGAAGGCCAGGGCATGCTCAAAGGCAAAGCCGAGCGCAAGCCGCCTGTAGCTCGGTCCGCAGCCAATGTCAGTGCCAATGCCGAGATCATGCCCATGGGCGAAATGATGAAATTGGTCGACACCAGCCGCAGTATCAATGGCGCGGCCTGGGCCTCGCATCCCGAGGGGCTGGCCAAATTTCAGCAGGCGCCCGAATACAGCCCGTCCTGGGATTATTGGATCAATCGTTTTCGTAAGGCCTTTCAATACAGGCTCTTGCAATATTTGACTAAAGAAGAAAAAGGAGAGACACGCGGGGCGGCCTCGGGCATTTTTAGCATCGACAACAAGGGCAATCTACGTGGTCATGTCTATGCATCTACAGGCAATAAATTGCTCAATGATTGCCTGGTAAAGACTATGCGCGACCTCGATCATTCGCGTATCCTGGCTTTCCCGGCCGATTCGCGGGTGACCGGCTTCAATTTCAGGATGGTCTGGGATTTTGGCAAATTGCTCAAGTATGTGCATGCGCGCAAGGTCTATGCGGCCTTGCTGAAGGCGCGGGAGGCAGAAGCAGCGCGGTTGGAGGCGGAACGTCTCGAAAAATTGGCACGCGAAGCCAAGGTGAAGGCAGAGCTAAAGGCAAAAGAAGAAGCCAGGGCCAAGTTGGCGAAGGAAAAGGCTCTGCGTCTGGCTCGCGAGGCGGCTGCCTCGCCGATCAAGGTGGAGGCGGAGGTGGCAGGTCGTGTACTGGAGGCGGCTAGTCCACAAGAGCTCAAGGCGGTCGCTCTACCTTTGACCGATTTAAGAGTGGTACCGCAATCGGAGCAAAACAAAGGCCCGGCGCGGGATGTGTTTTTGGATATCGACGATCGGCAGTTGATGCAGTGGCCAGATCTTGGTAAGTGATCTGGTATTATTTGCCGGTTTGAAACCTATTTGCAAGGAAACCCTGTGAAAACTCTGTCCATTCTCATACCGGTCTTTAATGAGCGTCAGACTTTGATCGAAGTACTCGAGGCAGTCATCAAGGCCGATACTCTGGGTTTGCAAAAAGAGCTCGTGATAGTGGATGACGGCTCGACGGACGGGACGCGGGATATCCTGCGCGACCTCGATTGCGAGCGTTATAGCGCGCGAGTGTTTTTTCATGAGAAAAATCAGGGGAAGGGTGCGGCATTGAGGACGGCGCAGCAAAATGCGACCGGAGATATTGTTTTGATCCAGGATGCTGATTTAGAGTACGATCCGCGTGAATACGCCGAATTGCTCAAGCCTATATTAGAAGACCATGCTGATGTTGTGTATGGGTCGCGTTTGTCCGGCGGCAAGCCGACGCGAGCCTTTAAGATCGCGCATCTATTGGGCAATAGATTTTTGAGCTTTATGACCAATCTCCTGTATGACTGCACTCTGACCGATATGGAGACTTGCTACAAGGTCTTTAAAGCGCAGTTTTTCAAAAATGTGAGTATCAGGTCAAATCGTTTTGATTTTGAGCCGGAGATCACGGCAAAGATTCTCAAGCAAAAGGCGCGGGTCTACGAATTGCCTATTTCTTACTATGGGCGCGACTATGCCGAGGGTAAAAAGATCACCTGGAAAGATGGCTTTGCGGCGATCTGGGCGCTAGTGAGATTCAGGTTTGCGGATTGATATTTTCAATTTTTGCACTGTCGTTTTAAATTTGCGATTGAAAGCACCGCATTTGGTGGCGATCTGCTCCACGTAGGGGCATGAAGTGTTTGCCGAGGGAAGTAGCGAGACTTTTGCGTCGAGCCAGTGGTCGATGGCTGGCCCGTCTAGAACGGCTTCAAGGCTCATTCTGAGAGCCTCATCCTGATTCTTTGATCTCTGCCCGATCTCTCTGCCGACTATATTGTTTTGCAGGTCTTTGCGCGTGTCGTATTTGCCGTATGGTGTGCCGCCAACGTTTCCGTAGACGGCCTCTACATATTCGTTGCAGCGAAAGAGTATATCCGAGACAAAGGGGCCTAGTTCACGGGTGGTGATGGCGGATGCATAGCAGTGCTGAAAGCCGTTGATTAGCTGGGGATGTACTTGCAGGGTACGACCGCTGTAGGTGATGCTATATGTCTTGTCGCCATGGCTGGACTCAGTGGGTGGATCGGGATAGTTGGCAATAGTGCGAAACCATGGCTTGCGCAGGATGCGGCTGTTGTGAAATATGAGATCTTCGGCTGCACTTACCCGCCAGAGCACAGAAAAGACATAGATTTTTCCCACGGCGAAGAGGGCCAGGGAGATAAGGATGATGGTCAATATGGAGGTGCGGGGGCTGATTTTGTAGGTCATTCATACATAATAATGCCGCTTGCCTGCCTTGCGCCTGGGTATTGGTTCTTCTGCGTTATTTTCTAACTTCAAAATTACCATCAGCAAACATTTTTAGATTAGTTTCGCCTCTCCAAAAACAAGACAGGCACCCTTTGCACACTTATATTACTCGCCGGCCTATCACTCCATTTCTAGTGCCGGATCTTTTCTATCGATGATTACGTTGCGATGCTCGATCACCTGAGTCTGATTGACAATTGCCGGCTCCACTACGGTGTTCTTTTTGTAGGCGACATAATTTTTGCGTGACGCTACTTTATGTTTAGCTTTGTGCGCTACGGCAACGTGCTTGCGGTAGACCTTGTGGCTCACTTTGGGTGTCACAACTTCTTTGATAACTTGTGGTTTTACAGTTGTGGTGGTCGTCACCGAACTCGAAGGCAGGGCTACTTTCTCGTGCCGTTCCATGATGATCGGTGCAGAGCTAGTCTCTTTGGTGCCATCATCGGCGGTGACTGTCTTGGTCTGGGTCACCGTGGGTTTCATATAACTGTCCAGCACCTGGGGTGCTTCTTGTACGGTGGTGGTTGTAGTGTGCACTTCATCCGCCAATACAGGAAGCATCACCGACGAGGCAAGAGCAATCGCTCCGACCAGCAGGCCGAGCGCTTTCTTGGTGGTTCTCATTTCTTTTCCCTCTATTTCTTACTTAGTGGAAGCTTCGCAAAATCTGACTGAGTAAATCGAAAACAGTTCCTTTGCAAAAATCTAAAGGCTGCAAAATCTGAGAAACCCGAAGAGCACTCTTATAATAGATAGTAGTAACCCGGAGTAAAAAAAGACATGGGGAGATCGGCCTTTCGGACCGTTCCCCCCATGCCATTTCACCTCAGACTACCAGGGGTAGTCCGGCGGGTACTGCCGCGGACGCATCTCGTCCACGAACCACGAGATCAGGGCCACGACAAAGAGCACGCCGCAGATCGAGATGACGCTCAGAAAAGCCGTCACCAGACCTGCCGTGCAGATCGCCCAGATGGTCCAGACCATGCCGCCCACGATGCCCCAGAAGACACCGTGATTGGCGAGGCGTTCGATGGTGCGATCGCTCATCTTGCTGAAAAAGGCGCGCTGCACCTGTTCCATCGTGACGATGATCATGAAGGGCACCGCTGCCATCGCGGCGATGACCAGCACCACCGAGAGAAAGAAGGTACCCAGTGATGCGAAGAATGCGAGCATGAGACTCATGCGATTTCCTTTCTCACGTACTGACGCCGAGCGGCGTCGATTGCTGCTTGCAAGGCCGTCTTGCCGCGGCCCTGGGTGATGTCGTCCTTGTGTTCCTTGATCGCTTCCAGCAGCGAGCGCCCGGTTTCGCGCAGCTGCAGGTCGACGGCCAGGCAGTTGATCATGCCAGCTTCACCGGCTTCGATCCGATCGATGGTTTGCGGCCGGATCGACATGGTGTACTCCTTGGGCTTGGCGGTCAGCGAGTTGACCTCGTCGATCGCTGCCTTGAGAGCATCGGCCAGCTGCATGCGGATGAGGACCGCCTGCTGCAGGGCCAGGCCGATGACGCAGCGTGCGCTTTCGTAGTCGCGACGGAGCGCCGTCTGCTGTTCGGGCAAAGAAAGGGCCTGCTTGTCCTTGCCTTCACCGGCGTAACGGCAATCGGTCTTGTTGCCGCTGCCGGTCACCTGAGCCATCAGACGCTCGGCATACTGCCGCTCGTTGACACGACCCTTTTCGTTCTGGCGCATGTAGTCACGCGCGGTCCAGAGGTCCTTCATCGCCGCCGCCAGCTGCTCCGACAGAGCGACCAGCTGAGCGAGCGCCGGATGCGCCGAATTGACGCAGTCGTCGAAGGCCACCATGTTGAGGCGACGCACTTCTTCGCGGCGGGAGTCTTCGCCGATGTCGTTCGGCTTGATCACCGGATCGGTCGTGTAGACGTGCAGGATGTCGTGGCTGCCGGTCTGATCGTAACCGCGAGTCGGACGGGTGGTCCGGCCCTCGGCGAGATCGGCGTAGGCCGAGCTCAGTGCGTCGTGGCATTCGTCCTGCAGCGCCCGGCCAAAGTCCTGCCAGTTGAAGGACGTGTCCGCATCCTGACGATGATGCGCAGCTTGCGCCATCAGGATGTTGTTGCCGACAGCGGCCTTGAGATCCTCGGTGACGGACTTGTCCTTGTCGTCGATGAGGGCAAAGGCCTGAGCGATCGCTGCACAGATGGCCGAACGATGCCCGACGACCTGGCGAAAGGCCCGATGCGCCGAGAACCGAGCCGAGATGAAGGGCAGCAGTGCTTCACGCCGGGCCAGCCTGATCTGCTCGATCTTGGTGGCGTCGCCGGCGGCGAGAGCTGCTTCGATCTTGGCGACCCAGCTGCGGGGATCGACGTGGTGGCAGCCATTGGCGCGCTGGCTGTGGGTGGCGTAGGCGCCGTGCAGACGTGTGTCTTCCTGGACGACGTCGATGAGGGCCTGCAGAACGGGATTCTGGGCAAAATTGGGAATCAGTCGCATAGTTTTTCCTTTTCGGAACCGAGTTGGGTTAAGAGCGCAAAAGCTTTGCTCGGCACGCTTGAGCACCCTGGGCACAACTCGTTTTTTGTATGGCCAACTTAAGGCGACAAATCCGCAGTCCCGACTCCGCATGATCCTGAGGCGCAATGCGTCTCACTCGATGAGATTGGATCAATGCATGGATGGAGGCAGGGCTGTTGGTCGGATTTATTACCAGATGGTTTTTGGAAAACGAGATGTACTTATGCCTAGCTCTTGATTGTCAGAGATATCAAGAGGATGTTAAGTAATTTACCTAGCGCGGGCTAGCGAGGGGCGCTATATGTGCACGCTTGGTTCAGCCAGGCAGAATAGCGTTGCTGGATTTTTGCCCGGATAAATTGTTCTGAGGCGTCTTTGCTATCAATTACCCAGATCGTCACATAGGTGTCGACGACTATGGCATGAGGATTCATGTGGCTACCGACCATCATCACGCCGGGTTTTTTGACTGTGCCTGCTGGATGACCGAGTATCTCGATATGCTCACGCAAAAATCTGGCGATTTGTCTGTGCTTGTAAGGGGATTTTTCGCCTACCTCCTCCAGATCGCGCAGGGTGATCAGGCCATCCCCATCAAGATCCATCTGGGCAAATGCTCCGGGCATGTCGATAAAGGTTTGGGCCAGGCGTGTTGCTTCTCTTGCCTGATGCTTGAGCTGGTTAAAGCGCAGAAGCACATAGGCCTGGGCGCTGAGAAAGGCCACTGCACCAGGCGCAAGCAATAGAGGCAGATCAAAATGTTTGTCGCCCAAATGCTCAAAGCACAGGGCAATTGCGATCAGAGCCGCAACAGTCATGGTGATGATGTCGAGCTTGATCATGGCGGTGGGGTTTTCCTGGGAAAGGGTGCAAAAGGCCCAGGCCAGGACGATGCCTAACAAGGCGGAGAACAGGATTGCAAGCAAAAGAGTCATACGATTTTTTTTTGATATCAAGTGGGAGACAGAAATTTGAATTTAAAATCTGTCAGGCTCAAACATGAGAAATGACGGTGATCTCGGGCTCTCCACATACCGCGGTCCGCGCATACTGGGCACCTATGAAAACCAGGCGCGAAGCCCCACGATTTGGCAACCTGATCAAGCCATCCACCAATTTGCCGGTGATGACGTTTGGCGCGGTCAGCCCTTCGCTTTCGCTGACGCCAAAAACGATCGGACGCGGCTG
>Ga0233442_1002881_pt1 | contig 10918 bp, 8 predicted proteins | sample SI_123_September_3_FD_182789 | JGI IMG/M metagenome (GOLD analysis project Ga0233442, IMG submission 182789) | Seawater microbial communities from Saanich Inlet, British Columbia, Canada - SI_123_September2016_150_MG | ecosystem: Environmental > Aquatic > Marine > Inlet | place: Canada: British...
CGGTCTTGCCTAGCATTGAGCCTACGATTTCGGCGCATGCTTCCGCTGGATCAGAAAAATAGTTGTATTCGCTTTTTAGATTGGCAGGAAAATTGCTCCAATCTTGCCTAAATATTTCCTGGACTTGTTTGTCTTTTGAATACACGTTTAGAGAGTCATCGACAGCATGTCCTATCTCATGATAGAGCGTTGATATGACCTGATCTGTGGATCTCGCCTCAGATAGCTCGTCGCTGCCTTTGAATTTTTTGCGCTCATACAAATAAATATCGCGGCCATAGGTGCGTCCGCCTTCTTCGCCGAGGGTGGCGCCTGGTGAATTTGGCTTGTCTCCGTCCCCGCTGCCGGGCCATTTGTCTTCGATGTTTGGAGCTAGATTGACTGTGGCTCCAGAGTTGTTGAGTATGTCGTATACATTGCGCGGCAAGCGCCCGAGCGCGGCTCGCACTGCGGCAACGAGACTAGAGCTGACTGGTGGATGGTTTTTTGTAGGCGGTACCACGATGATGCGATCACGATAGGGTATCTGTGCTGTTGCGGTTGGTCGTGCCGATTGCGCTACACCAGCTGCAGCAGGGGCTTGGGTAGATATGCTTTTCATTGCATTTGGGTCCAGCCTGATCGCATAGGTATAAGCCTGTGCAGCCTCAGGCGTGCCTTTAAAATTGCTGATCAGGCCCTGATATGCCTTGATGGCATTTGCTCTTTCCCCCAGGCCCGTATAAGCGTGACCTAGATACATCCAGGCGGCCGTGGAACTATAACCTGCATCGGTGGCTCTCTGGAGACAGGAGGCTGCGAGACGATAATTTTTGTTTTGATAGGCAGTGACACCAGTTTTGTAGTCATCTAGCGGAGCAGCAAAGGCCGGATATGTGGATGCCAGCATCAAGAAAGATAGCAAACTAGTTTTGGATATCTTGATCATTGATGTGATTTGCCTATGACTTTTGTATTAGCGCTAGCCGCTTAATATATCAGGATCAGGCGCCTGTGGTATTTTTTTGTATTGTGCAGGTGTTTGTAAATCGGATTGAAGACATTGCACGTAAATTGAGCTAGCTATTGTAATCAAAGTGTAAAAGGCGCCGCGGAGCTTGTTTTTAGCCTAAAGGATAGTCGGAATTATATGGCACTTTTGGATATTTATTTATAATTGAAAATTAGCGCTAAGACTGCGAACCCTCTTAACAAAAAAACTTTAAAAGACCGAAGATGTTCTGGAACTCATTTTGCACCCCATTTATCTCAAAATACTTTTTGATATATGGGGTAAACCCTAGCGAGTCTTAGGGGGTAACCCTATAAGACTCAATTATTGACAACGATTTGGTTAGTCGAGGCTTATATTAAGTGCCTAGCGGGCCTTTCGGGAAAAGTTGTCAATTCGCAAATGCGGAATAGTTTGTGAGGCACATCTCATCGATTTGCTGCGATTTTGCTTGGATTTGTTGTTGGGTGATTGGTTAGTGTTATGGCCTCATTTCGTTCTTCCATATTTTTTACAGGCAATACCAAACCAGCCACCACGCACATTCCATCTACTATTTTTGATTTCCATTTTATGGATGGAAAAATGCCGTCCATGTAAAGCTTGAAATAAATCCATAGCGCTAACGAAATGCTTTGAATACGAAGCATTTCGCCAGCGCTATACCGGTATCCAAATATATGGATAAGGAAAGATGCGCTGGAGAAAGGAGATAAAAATGCGCACCATATTGCGCAGGATCTTTGGCGTCCAGGACCCTCCTCCTGAGAGCAACAGCACCGATAGCTATTTTGAAAAGCTCATCAAATACATCCCTGCCGACATCGTGGCAGCTTATGTCACGATCGCGGGTATTTTGTCCGAGCATAATAACGATCCGCTGTGGCTCACCTGGGCGGTCTTTGGTTGCCTACTGGCATTGACTCCCCTTTATGTGTGCTGGATCAAGACCAGCCCACCGGGGATCATGCCGAGCAAGACCTTTCATTGGGCAGCATCATGTCTGGCATTTACCGTCTGGGTGTTTGCCCTGGGAGGTCCGTTTGCGGCGAGCTTTGATTGGTATAGGCCTTTCTTTGGCTCGATCGCGCTCATCCTGACCACGCTTTTGCTGCCCGCACTGGAAGGCGTGGTTTATCGAAAACCAAGCGAGCAAGATCAAAAAAAGGAATAAGAAAATGCGCAAAGCATTTACGCTGGCAATCGCTTTTGCCGGCCTCATTGCTCTGGGCGGATGCGCGGTGACGCCATCTGTCTCAGTGCATAGCCTCTCGGCAGCTACGCCCCAGATCATCACGACAGACTCGTCTGCTCGGGCGATCATCATGGTGCGCAAGGCTGACGGTGGCACTGGCTTTTGTGCCGAGCCATCGCCCGATACGGCAATGTCTGCGGTGGCAAAGCTGATTGCAGAGGTCAATCTGCAAAATCCAAATATCGACGCCAAGACTCAGATCGAGTTTCAGACGGCGGTGATCGAGCTTCTCTCTGGCGAACAGGTGATGAAACAGCAGGAGCTAGCCATCCAGGCGGCTCTCAAGATGGCCGAAGCCGAACTCGCCAATAATCAGTCCGAGCTCGCGAAGTCTCTACGCGATCCGGCAGTCCGCGGGCTGTGGAAACAGCTCGTTGCTCCGAAATAAAAGCAAACACCAAGGAAAACACAATGGAATCCTCAAACAAAATCATCGACCTTCGCAGCTTGCTCCAGGGCGATGGGAAAAGTATATACGTACCGGCCAATATCGCTGCTCGGCTGGACGTAGCAGGTGGACCGCTCATCATTGCCGGCTCATTCATCAATGAAGGCAGTGTCGAGATCATCGGAAACGAACATGCGTCTTCACTGCTTCAGGCAAAATCATTCGTCAACAAGGGCGAGATCAAGTCTGCCCTCAAGCGTGTAATGATCGGCGCCGGTAGTCTGGAAAATACTGGTTCGATCGTCGGGAGCAAGACTCTGGAATTGATCGGTATCGCAGGCCCCCTCAAAGTGCTTGGCATGGGTGGCTCGTTTGCGGCCCAAGAAGCAGTAATCGTTAATGCGAAGTTTGGCATCAATGTTGCAGGCGGCAATTTCTCTGCTCCTTCAATCGATTTTAACGCCGATGAAGGCATCGCACAGATTTCGGCTGAAGCACTCAATGGCAAGGTGAATATCAAATCAAAGTCGCAGGCCAACAATCAAGCTCGTGCGTTGCCTGCCTTGCTTGCAGGCCCTCACGTCTACTACAACAACGGCGCTGGCGTCTCCCTGGGTAGCGACGTCTCTCATGGCAGCGACGAAGTGATCATCGTCTCGACGCACGATATCACGATCGACGGGAGCATCACATGCGGCAAACTTACCCTTGCTGCCGGCGTGCTCTTTAAAATCAATGGCAACTATCCGCCCTCCGGTCAGGTCAATGACTCGAACTCGTCCTGCCTGATCGAAAGTGCCCAGGGCGCTGCCTCGATCACCGTTAACGGCGATCTCAACACTTCTGATGATGTGCTTGTGAAAGCTTGGACCTTCGAAGTGTTTGCCGATTCTGTTTCGATCGATGGCAAGCTGACAACAGGGGCCAACACCCGCCTTGATGGTACAAGCTCGGTGCATATCGAGGAAGAGATCCAGACTCTCCGAGAAGCAAATATTTTGCTGTTCTCCGATGGTCCAGTTGGTACTGGGGCAATCACTATCGACAACAGCACCGCCTCCATTGCCGGGCGGCTGGGGGTCAAAGCATATCGAGCTGGCGGTAGCAGCGAATTTATCATCGGCGGCACAAATAACAGTAACGGCATCAATGGATCGATCGTCGTCGACACAGTCTCCGGCGGTGGCAACGATCCCAGCACGTACTGGTATGGAGGCGTTTACATCTCCAATGGTGGTAGTGGTGGCATCAAAGTCACTGCCGCCTCAAATATCTCGGTAAAAGGTACGCAGTCCAAGTCAGGTGGCATCATACTCGATGCGCACGACGGCACGATCAAGTTGCCTGCCGGAACCCTCTCAGTCGACGGCACTGGCAATTATCCTGGAGCCGTGATCCATCTGCTTGCAGAAACGATCAATACTGAGAACGGTACTATTATCTCCGCAACTGACAATGGTACCGGCCAGACTCAGAAAGCCGTACAGATCGCCGCCAAAACGATCAACCTGCAGGGCGCAAATGGTCTTACTATCAAGGCCGATGGCGGCGGTAATCAGACCTATCCAGACAACGTGACTATAGTGCCCAAGGGCTCGATCGCAGTTTCGGACAACGACTCCGTCACATTCTTTTCTATCTTTGCCTGGCTTTCTAACGGTACGTTCAACAACGAAGGGGAGGTTGCCTTTGCGGGATCGGGTTCCGCTCCGCTAAAGCTCACGAGTAATGGTTCTCACAGCCGGGTCGAACTCTCTGGTTATCCGCTCAAGTTTGCGGGTGGCCCGGTGACCGTGGAAAGCAAGGGCGCCGAGAACCACGAAATTAACATTTTGTACTATGGTGCCACATCTGGTGCCAATGGCTTGCAGTTCAACGGTGGCGACGTCACCCTTGATGCCAGTGGTCCTGCGTCAGGCAATGGTGACGCTGGCAAAATTACACTCGGTATCGACAAAACCGTGCGTTCGGCATTGGGCAAGGTCGTGATGCGCGCGAACGGTCATGGCAATGGCAAAGGCGGTCAGATCAGCTTTAACCCGGGCGCTGTAGATATTAAAGTCGGCGGCTCCAACGAGGAATATTCTTTCTCGGCAAAGGGTGGGGATACCGATGGAGATGGTGGCAAGATCGATATCCAGGGCTATTCAAGCTCCGTTTCGGTGAAAGGTGCAACTAGCACTGCCACCGTTTTGGATGTTTCGGTGCCCGGCTCAACCGGCAACGGCGGAGAGATCAACATCGTCGCTTATGGCATTTCAGGCCTGAGCTTTGATGCAACTGCACCGTCATATCTGAAGGCAGACGGTGGCACTTCAGATGGTGATGGCGGAAAGATTACCATTTTGACTACGAATGTGCCGCTTACAATCGGTGGCACAAATGGTTCGGTCGCTCTTTCTGCAATGGCCAAAGGTGGCGATGGCGCAGGCGGCACCCTTGATGTGACAAGCTGGGCCGGCATTACTGCTGACACGTTGGATGTCGACGTCACCGCAGACGGAGAAGGTAATGGTGGCACTGTCAAGTTAAACGCAGGATATTCGGGTTTCACTTTGAATGGAGGTGAAATCAACACCGATGGAGGCAGCAGCGGCGGAAGTGGAGGCGTCATTCGCCTTGAAGCTGGAGAAATTACTTTGCCAGCACTGGAAAACACACTTCTTAGTGCCAACGGCAAAAATACTGGTAACGGAGGAAAGATCGAAGTCATAACGCACTGGGCTTCCGTGAATTTCGGATCCGGCAACGAAGCTTTGAACGTTGAAGCTAAAGCTGGAGAGGGGATGTCCGCTCGAATTGGTTTCGCTACTGGGTCGAGCAAAGGCGGAGAATTGAAAATTATTCAAGCCTTATCCTTTAACGTTGATACCACCGGAATCTTCGTCCATTCTGGCGACAACGGTGACGGCGGTGAAATAAGAATCACTTGCGAAGAAACCATTAGCTGTAATAGCCCACTGTCCGCTTATGGCTCTGGTACTGGAAAAGGCGGCACCATCGATCTTCAGGCAAAATTCGTCAATTTTGGCTTGACTGCATCAATGGATGCGAGGGGAGGTGAAGGAGGCGACGGCGGAACGATCTCCATTCTCGGAGCAGTTGAGCCAATCAGCATTGCCAATACGATTGATGCTTCTGGTAGAGGTAGCGGAAAAGGAGGAACAATCACCGTTGAAACACCTCTCTTGAAAGTCAATCTTGGTACACCTCGCTTGAAAGCCAATGGCGGTTCTGATGGTGGCGCCGGAGGTACAATTCAGCTAAAAACCAACACCGGTCTTCTCATCGACGAGACGAACGTCGATCCGTACTTCCAGGCTCTTGGTTTTGACGAAGCAGACGGTGGTAATGTCGAAGTAGACGTTACAAACGCCAAATTCTCGATTAACAAAACTATTCTTGTAAATTCTGGCGACAATGCTGGGAGTGCGGTCTATGGAGGTTCGATAACTCTCAATGGAGTCAAGGTCTACCGCCACGTAACTTCCAATACAGGCGTGGCTAAAGTACTTTGGACTCAAAACGCCGTCATGTCGACGGATGATACAGACGTTTCTGCGGCTGCTCAGACCTTGCCAAACAGTTTCAAAAATGCAGTCACAAGCTGGACTCTGTATAGGTGGGCAACTCCTCAACTCTTCGATTTGTTTGCATTCGACCAAGCCTCTGTGGATAAGCCAGATGCCTTGGGCTTGACTGTGCCAGAAAATCAAATCTGTAACGTGTTCATGCAAACAGCTCTGGGGGGCGTAAACCCAACACTTCAAGCCACTACCGTACACGAGCTTGGGCATGCGCTCGCCGCTCAGTGGAATCTTGTTGGTTTGTCTACATCTTTCGGCACCGCTTTAAACGCATTGATTGCCGATTTGAATGCCGCTGATCCCGTATGTGCAAGCCACTTCATTTCATCCAATATTTGCACGCTCTATCCAAACGACGCGAACTTCACGCGCTTCACAAAGGTAGCTACGGCAGGTCAATCAAATGCATTCGAAATATTCGCATACCTTTTCGAAGCAAAGGCATGTGTCACAGCTAGCCTTTCTGGAAATCCAAATCGCGTGATTACTTACACACGTTGGGCTCAGCTGACAACTTACTTCAATAACCTCTGGTTGTTGTAATCGTTATTGGCAGGGAAGGCAACGCCTTCCCTGCCTTTCTAAAATTCGTTGTGGCCTATGATGTCAGCACTATAGATTTCAAATTTTTCAAAATTTCCATGGTCGTCCATGGTTACTTTAACTTCCGCTGATTTATTTTCTCTCGTTAGAAAATGAAATCTATACGTAGAATCGTTGATTTTGTCCGCCTTACCCCAATATGCTTGAGCATCGTCTAGAGTCCATTCTTTGAAGCTTTTTGATTTGGAGACGCAATTGACTAATTTTGAGTGAAAATGTGAATCGATCTCCAAGCGCATAGTTGGTTTCTCGGAAGTCGCCAACCCTGGTTTATACAAAGTAACCGAACATGGAACTTTGGGTGCTAAAGTCACCATCGGTCCGTTATCTATAACGCATCCATCAGGAGGTCGAACTTTTGACCACGTAGGAGTTGTTCTTCCTGATTTAACCAAAGCGTTGCTTGAACCAGCCCATGCAATCGCTGGGATGCAAAGCCATGCAGACAGAAAAAATATGTAGACTTTTGATGGCATAAGCACCTCTGTTTCGTGCACCTACTTTTTTTAGCAGTATTACTATGCGTTGTAATATCATCTTGCGGACCTTGTTTAACTTTACACGGCATCTTGACATATTATACTATCTATTATCTCCACCAAATCCCGACTTTTGGGTTCATAATCGGCACTTCAATGCTTTCGCGTTTGCCATGCTTGTCTTCGGCAGTAGATCTGCTCGTAGACTAGTCTTGCGACTGGCTTTGTAATATTTGTGACGAGGTATCTGGTTTCTAAACCATCGTCAGAATAGTCACATCTGGCGATTACTCGGCGCTCTCTATCCCAACTATCAGCTTTAGATTTGAAGTCGGCAAAAGTTCTAATGCGTCGAGATTGGAAATGTCGATTGGCTTGGTGGCGCTTGTCTTTAGGAGCTATGCTGTGTATTTGCGGATTCCGGTCCAAAATGGGCAGCGATTCCGCCTGAAAGTGGGCAGAATTTTGAGCAACGCAACAACCTACCCCAACCGTGTATGAAAATCATATACAGCCGGGGTAATTGACGCTGGGCATTCCAACTGACGGTCCCCAATTTTTTCGGACAGTGGTTTCTCTGGCTTCTGAAGCTCCAATGCGCTATGCTTTTTCATTAGGCGTTCCTCAGTTTGCTTCGCGTGTTACGTGCAACGCGACACTGTGTTTTGCGAGCAACCTAATTTTGCTGACCTCATAAAAAAAAACTGACTTGGGTTGGGGCTATTTCGGCCAAATGGTATCACACACAGTGCCAAAAGCGTCAGCGGTGCTTTGTAGTGTTGGTAGGTTCAAATGCAACTGCTCTAAACGTCTCTTGGAGCATTATTTTGAAAGATAGCCGATTTCATCCGAACTGGTCGGCTCTTTTAAAGCAAAATCAGGGCTCGCCTGCGCTCTTGCCAATGATAAGATAAGGGAAGCAGATTTAGCCTCCAAGCTTTTTTATGAGCGCATGTCAAATCTGAAATAATGGCATCTAGTATTTTCAATGCTGCTGCTATTGAGTAAGCATTCGTGACCACCGTGTAAGGAATCAGCATGTTACCAAAACCCATCGAAGAAGACTCCCGCTACGCAGGTAAGGTCGAATACATCGATTCAATCTCTAAAATCCCGGTCGAATGGCAAAATACGCCGATAGAAAAATTTATTCGAGCAGAAAATTTTGGAGAAAAGATTGAAGGGAGCGGCACCCCAGAGCTTTTGATTGCTGCTTGCATCGAGTTCCGTTATGCATTGCCGATTCCTCGGATGTTTGCTTATGTTTTGCGCCGCGCCAGCGGACGACTCATCGGAGCAGAGTTTAGCTTGGCATACATTCTTTCTGCCGGTGTCAAACATATTTGCCTGGTGGGCCATAACGATTGCGGCATGACCAAGGTCGAAGAAAACAAGCAGAGGATGATCAACGCCCTTATCGAGCAGGGTTGGTATCCGGATCGGGCAGCAGAGTTTATAAACACTCAAGCCGGTATGCATCAAATGAAGGATGAGCTGGATGGATTAGAATGGGAATATAAGCGGCTTCGCCGCCTTTTTCGTAATGTAGTTATTGCTCCGCTCTTCGTCGACCTCTCCAATACGCAGCTCTACATCCCTAATTGGTATTTTGAACACCGAGATAAGCATAGCTTCGAACGTGATCCAAACGAAGTAGCCGACGAAGATATTCTGCAAATGACCTAGATGCAGTTAATGGCAGTTTCGACCATATTGAAATAATGGCCATCAATCAGTTTATTAAGTGCTCGGTAGTCATACGCACTAATTGAATCTTTAAGAAACACTAGCTTAGGGAGGAGGAGCTAGTGCTGAAACGTTTATTCTCCATAACAATTTTTCCGGCAGTCGCATTTATTTGCCTTTGTCTATATTTGCGCTTATCTACCGATTCATTTGCCTATTTCCTTTTGGGCAGGCTCATTGCCGCTAACTCGCCAAGATGGGGCTATTTAGATCGATCCAATAAGCTAATAGTCGATTTCAATTCTATTCAATCAAGATTCTATCCATATTTCATGGGGCCATTCATGGAAAATAGGGCCAGGATTCAGATTGCTAATCCTGCAGGAGAAAAACATTATTTGTTTATTGACAAGCATGGTGCTAAAGCTTCTGGCTTTTATGCAAGTCTTAAGGACTACTCTGAAGGCCTCGCCGCAGCCGAGCAGTTAGAGGGTAGAGGATTTGGATTTATTGATCTGAGTGGAAGATGGTCAATCAAGCCATCATATAAAAATGCTCAATCATTTAGTGAAGGGCTTGCGGCTGTGCAAAATAGAGATAATAATCTCTGGGGATATATTGATAGGACCGGGCGTATAGTTATCCCATTTATCTACAGCGCTGCAGGTGAGTTTCACGAAGGTTTGGCCGTTGTATCAGCCCGCAACAAATATGGTTACCTCGACAAAAAAGGCAATCGCATTATCCCGCTAATTTACGATTTTGGCTGGCGTTTTTCTGATGGGCTTGCCGCTGTGGACAAGCACTTATCTCGTTCTGACAAGTGCGAGCGGATTTACCTTGATCATCAAGGGCATTCAGTCTTCAAGTATCTAGATGATAGGCACACCTCCTCCGATGGATCACAAGATCCGACATTCAGTAATGGCCTTGCGTTAAAGCATGCGAGTGGAGGTTATGGTTACATCGACAAGACTGGCAGATTTGCCATATCGCCTAGCTTTAGCTTCGCACGGCCGTTCAAGGGCAATCGCGCAATAATAGCCATGCCTAAAGTGCCAAGCTTTTACGGAGCAATTGATAGTTCTGGCGAGCTGGTTTTGCCTCGTAAATTCAAACATCTTGGTGACTTTTCAGACGGTTTAGCCGTCGCCACCGTGGACGGTACTCATTTTGGTTATGTCAACTCGATAGGAGAGTTTGTTATCCAGCCCACCATCATTGGAGTCCCTGACTCATTTAGTGATGGTGTGGCAGCGATTGGTCGAGCCCCAGAAGTCAATCTTTGACGATAAAATCGATGCTGGCACTTATAAACAGAGACAGGAAAGCTGAGGGATCGCTTTCCTGTCTCTGTTAGTGGATTTATTTAAGTGTTCTGAGGTTATTCGCCGATCGTTATTTGGCGTCCTGGAGTGCAGGGGCCGGAACGGATTTTTCAGCTTCTTCTTTTTTAGATTCGATTGAGCTGCCATCGGTTCTGACAGGCACAAGAGCGCCCACTGGCTCGATGCTGGGGGCTTGTGTGGGCACGGGCATAGGTGCAGGTGCCTCTGCTGTTTGAGCCTGGGCTTGAGCGGCTACGCTCAGGGCTGCGGTAAGGCTCAAAGCGAGCATGTAATTCAATTTCATTTGACTTCTCCGTGTCGGTTTTTTGATGCCGGTCATCTTAGGACAGCTTCAAAACCCCGTCAACAAGCCATTTTTAACGTTCGCAATATCTTTTTTCTAAAAGGGAACCAATTGGCTTCGCGCCTGTCTAGGGCAATTCATCTATCGGTTTTCCCTAACCAATCATTTGGATATATGTATAGTCTTGCTGCCCAACGGCTGAGCTAGACTTTTAAAATCTGCCAAAAACTCCAACCTATTTCTTACAAAAGAAAAAATCTATCAAATCCAAAATCACGATTTTGGGGGATATGGGTG
>Ga0233442_1002886_pt1 | contig 10896 bp, 4 predicted proteins | sample SI_123_September_3_FD_182789 | JGI IMG/M metagenome (GOLD analysis project Ga0233442, IMG submission 182789) | Seawater microbial communities from Saanich Inlet, British Columbia, Canada - SI_123_September2016_150_MG | ecosystem: Environmental > Aquatic > Marine > Inlet | place: Canada: British...
ATGGAGGAGCGCTCAACTCCGGAATATATATTGCCAGACTTGAAGCAGGCGCGAACTATTCACAATCACTGAAGCTGATCTACCTCCAATAACGAATCTTAAAATCTAACTTTAAAAGCCCCTGACCGCAAAACTCAGGGGCTTTTATTTAGCACTGTAGTAACCCAAGCCCTGCTTACTCCCAGGTATTTAGCCAACTGAGCTCTGGACCACTCATGCCGTTCCAGGAGGCGAATATACTCTTCAAATCTGGCTTCTTTTTTCTGTTTTTCAAGTTCACGTCTCTCGGAAATTGTTAACTGATGGGCATGGGGTTCGCAACGCGTTCTGGAATTTGCTGAAATGGGCAGAAAAACGGTCATTTTGCCACCTTTGACGGTCCACGATGGGATTATCATAAGTTTTTGATTATAATGAACATTACGTATTGAAATGGGGAATGGAATTGGTTTCTTAACTTTACCCTCCCCCCGGAGCAAACAAAAATGCCTTCCCATTGGGAAGGCATTTTTGTTTTACAGAGAGCGGGGGTTGAAAGAACATAACGTGCTTTGATAAACTCAGCGCAGGAGTTCACCGCTTCTCAATTGCCCCGGGTTTCAACCCCGGGGATTAAGAGCCCCCAATAAACCAGTGCTTTAGTCCAATCTGTGTTTACCAAGCAAGTGCCACTTATCACAATATCATTTTTAGTTTAGAATGCCATTAATTAGGGATTATCTTCGCCCAAATTAATAGTTGATTCTGTGTGGGGGCGCATCTGACTAGTTACAGCTTTACCAGGTTGAGAATTCTTACTTTCATGCTGAGTTGGTCTGTGCTATTTGGTGCCTCGCAGTTCGCCCCCCGGTTTGAACACTTCACTGTTGACGAAGGCTTGCCAGGACAAAAAGCCAAAGTACGAGCTCAGGATGATCAAGGCTTTCTCTGGATCTCATCACGTGGTCTGACCAAATATGATGGTTATACCTTCAAAACTTTTCTGCATGATCCCAATGATCCAACCAGCATTAGCTCAAATGATATCACCAATACCTACAATTCAATTCTCTATTCAAATTACAAAGATCAGCACATACTGTGGATTTGTACTGCGGATGCGCTGAATCGGTTTGACCTGGAAACTGAACAGTTCTCCCGCTTTAATCTTAAGGCAGAAAACCGAGATAAAAGTAGCCATTACTGGTTTTATACTTGTTATGAAGATCGGGCCGATAACCTCTGGGTGAAGGTCACCAATCGGGGACTATTTGCCTTTAATCGGGAGCAGGAAACCTTCCAGCACTACCTGCCTGGAAGTGGAGTCAGATGGTTTTATGAAGATCCAGGAGACACGCTCTGGGTTTGCACCTTTTCAAGCAAGTTTCTGTATTTTGATGGCAGGACCAATTCATTTCTAGCAGGTGAAAATGATGATCCAGGGCGATGTAAGCTTTGTGAATCAGGTGCTGGCGGCATCCTGGAGGATAGCCGGGGATTACTCTGGGGCTACAGTCAGAAAGGCTTGCTGAAATATAATCCCCAAACCGATTCTACTGCTCATTATCAGCATGATCCAGATGATGCTGGGAGTCTCCCCACCAACAATGTATACGGGCTTTTTGAAGATAAGCAGGGCTTGTTTTGGATCCTTTGTGAGCATGATGGTTTGGTCTCTTTTAAGCCGGATGCCGACCACTTTGATAAGCATACATACGATCCAGCTAATGCAACGGGGATCAGTTCAAATGCTCTTTGGGGGATATTTAGAGACCGCTCAGATATCATCTGGATTAATAGTGATCGTGGCTTGAATAAATGGAATCGACAGAAGGAACAATTTAAATTAATTCAACCCAATAGTCAGATAGCAAACAGTCTCAATTCAGGTGAAATTACTTCCATTTATAGGCATTCATCAGGCACCATCTGGATTGGCACTTCCAATGGGTTAAACAGGTACGACCCCGAGACGAAAACCTTTCATTTGTACCAGAGTTCAATGCATGACTTTGAGAGCTTGAGTAATGACTATATCGTTTCTATTTGTGAAGACAAATCTGGATCCCTGTGGGTGGCGAATCTGAGGTTTATCCATAAACTCGATCCCAAAACAGGGGAGGTTATCTTTAGAAACCAGTTCCCACCTCCACCAAGCAACGCAACCGATCCCAGTATTCAGTGCATCAGGGCTGGTAGGAATGGTGAAATCTGGTTGGGAGCTCGCTGGAAGTTGCATAAAATAGATGCCCGGTCAGGTCAATATCTAGCTTCATACTTGCCTGATGGAACGGCAATTAGGACCATTTATGAGGATTCAAAGGGTATCCTCTGGATTGGGAGTTGGCGAAATGGCATATTCTTATTTGATCCCCAGTCAGAGAGCTGGACCATCCCTCTATTCTCCCGGCATGGTGCATCGTCATTAGGGAGTAATCAGATCAATGCAATTTATGAAGATAACAGGGGTGTGTATTGGATTGGCACAAATGCTGGATTAATTAAACTCTCCTTAATTGATGAGGATCAAAATTTATTTCAATGTTCTGTATTTGGGGTGAAAGCCGGCATTAACAATGATGACATTCAGAGTATTTTAGAAGATAAAAACGGTTTCTTGTGGGTGAGCACCAGCAACGGTTTATCCAACTTTGATCCAGGTACTGAGACATTTAGAAATTATGATAAACATGATGGTCTCGCCGGCAATGGATTTTCAAGAAATGCAGCCTTCAGCAACCCAAATGATGAGCTGTTTTTTGGTGGAAATAATGGGATTACCTTTTTCCATCCTGATAGCTTGATTAATAATCCCCATATTCCACCCATTGTGCTCACTGACTTCCAGCTTTTCAATGAATCCGTGCGGATTGACTCCTCCTGGGATGACGTTGAAAAGGGTGACTATGCTTTACAAAAACAAGTCTCGCGTCTAGATGAGATTCAGTTGAGCTATCGGGAAAATGTTTTCTCCTTTGAATTTGCCGCCCTTGATTACCGCAATCCCATGAAAAACCAGTATGCTTATAAAATGGAGGGATTTAATGAGGACTGGATCTACACTGATGCTTCTCAGAGAATAGCCACATACACCAACCTTGATCCAGGTGAGTATACTTTCAAAGTGAAAGGCTCCAATAACGATGATGTCTGGAATGAAGTAGGTACTTCCTTGCGGATTATAATCACTCCGCCCTGGTGGCGAACTAAGACCGCCTATTTCGGCTATTTCATTCTATTAATCTGTAGTCTGAGCATTTTTTACCGGATTCGATTAGCACGGGTTAGGCTACAATACCAGGCTGAAATGGACCATCAGGAGGCCGAGCGCTACCATGAAATAGATGAGCTCAAATCACGTTTCTTTGCCAATATTTCACATGAGTTCAGAACACCTCTGACCCTGATCCTGGGTCCTGTGGGTAAAATGCTCACCAAGCTTAAGGGAAGTGAGTATGATCAGGACCTAAACCTGATGCAACGTCAGGCAAAACGTCTGCTGGAGTTAGTCACCCAACTATTGGACCTGTCGAAATTGGAAGCAGGTAAAATGAAGATACAAGCTTCTCAGCGGAATATTGTGCCTTTGTTAAAGGGCTTGACGCTATCGTTTGCTTCCCTGGCTGAACGAGATGAGATCACACTCAGCTTTAATACTGAGCTGGAAGATATTCAGGTGTTTGTTGAGAAAGATGCTCTTGCCAAGATCATCAATAACCTGCTATCCAATGCTTTTAAGTTCACTGAACCCGGTGGCAAGATTCAGGTCAATGTTACAACGACAGGCTACACAGATCCAAGTAGTGAGGGGGAGATATGCATCGCTATTACTGATAGCGGTATCGGCATTCCTGCTGAACATCTGGATCAGATATTTGACCGTTTCTATCAGGTTGATAACGGCGAGACCCGGGAGCGCGAAGGAACCGGCATTGGCCTGGCGCTCACTCACGAGATGGTGGAATTACATAAGGGTTCTCTGGGTGTGACCAGTGAACTAGAAGTGGGAACTACCTTCACAATCTGTTTACCATTAGGGAAGAATCATCTTTCCCAAGATGAAATTATTGAATCAGATGATGCTTCCAGCGGTGAATATCCCACAGATCAAACTCCTGTTGAAGAAACAATATCAACACCAATACCGGTTCTAGGGAACGATTTCCAGCCGATCCTACTCATTGTGGAAGACAATGCAGATGTTCGGACCTATATCCGCTCCTTTCTGGATGAGCTATACGAATGCCATGAGGCTGTTGATGGTGAAGATGGTCTGGTCCTGGCTCTAGAATTTATCCCGGATATGATCATCTCTGATGTCATGATGCCCAAAATGGATGGAGTCGAATTCTGTAAGCGTATCAAGACCGATGAACGGACCAGCCATATTCCAGTTATCCTGCTGACGGCAAAGGCAGACCTTGAGAGTAAGTTAGCTGGTTTGGAAACCGGTGCTGATGATTACCTGACAAAGCCCTTCGAAGCAGATGAACTTCTCATGCGAATCAGGAACCTGATAGCACAAAGACAACTGCTTAAAGAGCAATTCCAACGAGAACTAAGTTTGGTTCCAGCGGGCCTAAACCTGTCATCCATGGATGAGCAGTTTCTGCAAAAAACTATCAAGGTAATTGGTGATCATCTGGATGATTTCGAATTCAGTGTGGACTTACTTTCTGAAAAAGTGTTCATGAGTCGCCAACATCTTAATCGCAAACTGAAAGCAATCAGCGGACGCACAGCAATCGATTTTATTCGATTGATCCGACTAAAAAGTGCCGCTTTACGATTACAAAAGCACCAGGCCTCAATCAGCGAGATTGCCTTTGATGTTGGCTTTTCCAGCCCCTCCCATTTTGCCAAAGCATTTCAGGAGGAATTTGGTAGCACGCCCTCTGATTATCTGGCAGAACAAAAATCCCGGAGTTAGCCACTCCAGTGGCAGAGGAAGTTTAGTGCGATACAGAAACCTCTGTTGACATTCTATTCGCGCTTCTCATTATTTCTTCAGATAAATCTTAAAACACCTTAAAAACAGCCCAAATGTTCCCTCAGTGATAGGATTTGTTCCCTGTGTGTTAGTCCAGGTCATCCAAATTGTTTAAAATCAGGTAAATTTTAAATGGGAGGATGCGTTATGCGACGAATTTATGTAAGTGTACTGGTTTTAAGTGTGCTGATGTCAATTGGTATGGCCCAGGCCGAGCCTGAGTTTGGACAGGTCTGGCACAAATCAGATCTGAACCCAGTTTTTGTGAATCCAGGTGAAGCGGGAACTTGGAACAGTGGTGGTATTGGACCTGTTCCCGGTGGACATGCAATGTGGGATGGCGAAAATTACCGAATCTATATTTTTGGGAGGGGTCCCGACCCAGACAATTCCTATTCCATTGGTGTATTTACTTCACCCCATCTGGATTCAGGATGGGTGGAATATGAAAACAATCCTGTCTTCGAGCGTGACCCTGATGGTTGGGACATGTATGGGGTTACCACGCCCTATGTGATCAAGGATGGTGACACTTATAAAATGTGGTATTCAGGAGGCGATGAAAATTATGATGTACATATCGGTTATGCTGAATCTCCAGACGGATATTCCTGGTCGCGTCTGGAAACGCCAGTCTTTAGTCCTGTCCCAGAGTCGGCTTGGGAATCTTTGAAAGTGACAAGACCATCCGTACACATAGAAAATGATAGCACATACATGATGTGGTACAATGCCGAAAGCGAAGGGATATACTGGCAGATTGGATATGCCCAGTCCACGGATGGTATTGATTGGGAACGGGTTCAGACTGATCCTGTATTCTCCCTGGAATCAGGGTGGGCATCTCAATGGAACTCCCTTCCCAAAGTGTTGCGTACTGAAGCTGGTTTTACGATGTGGTATAGTGGTAGCACATCAAGTGTTTTTGATAATCCAGCCAAATTAGGATCCGCAGTTTCAACGGATGGGATCAACTGGCAGCAAGATCGACTGCATAATCCGGTCATTCGTCAAGGAAGTACAGGAAACTGGGATGATACAGCTGTGGTTATTATGGGTATTTTCCTGGATGATGGTAAGTACAAAATTCTGTACTTTGGTATTGATTCAGATTGGGAATATGGTTCCTTTGGGGTTGCTACCTACTCTCCGACTATTGTCCCAGCCGGGGATGTCTCCGGTACCTGGACCAAAGCTGGATCACCAATTCGAGTCCAGGGTGAGATCACCATTCCCAATGGTGAGACCCTCACCATTGAGCCGGGAACCACGGTTGAATTTCTGGGTCATGATCCTCTGAATGTGCAGGGTCAGATTCTGGCGGTTGGAACCGCAGAGGAACCCATCCGCTTTACGGTGGATGACACCCTGGGATTCTATGATATTGCAGGTAGTGAGGGTGTCTGGGGTGGGATTCGTTTTGATGGAACTCCCGCTACCAACGATTCCTCTTTACTAGTACATTGTGAATTAGAATTTGCTAAAACTTTTAGTGGTACAGAGAATCCTTGGGGTAAACCTGGCGGCGCGGTTTACATCACAAACTTTAGCAATGTCCGTATTGATGGTTGTCTCATTCAGTATAATCAAGCTACTGGAAATGCTGCTAATTATTGGGGAATTGGTGCAGGTATTGCGATCACGAGCAATGCAAATCCGAAAATTGTGAATAATCTTATCCAATTTAATACATCTAATCATTTGTGGGATCCTACCGGAGCTACTGGTGGTGGGATTTTTGTTTATGACCACTGTGACCCATTGATCAGTGGCAATACGTTTCGTAACAACCGCACATGGGACGCAGGTGGCGGACTCAGCATCTGGGAATATTGTGATCCCGTTGTCAGCAATAATCTCATAGTTAACAATGAAGCTCGTGGTAACGATGGCACCGGTGGAGTCGGCGGGGGTGTCGCCATTGGTCTGCAAGCACGTCCAGTATTCATCAACAACACTATTGTGAATAATACGGCAGGTGGGGCTGCTGATGGCTTTTGGTTCAATGGTGGAGATGCCGTATTCATAAATACGATTATTGCTGGCAATCAGGATATTGTTGAGCCATTGGGGTATGAGATTGGAACCTGGAATATGAGCGGTCATACACTAGACTTCCGGAATTCCTGTCTGGAGGGCGGTTTGGCCAGCATTAATTGGGGCAGTGGAGTTGGCACAGTGAATTTCGTTGAAAGCCTGAGCATTGATCCTCGCTTACGTTTTGATTATAAACTTAGCCAATATCTATCACAATGTATTGGCGCCGGGACATCAAGCTGCGAAATAGATGGCGTCACATATCATGCCCCTTCAACAGATCTGAATGGTGATCCTTGTCCCAATCCTGCCGGATCTTCACCAGATATGGGTGCCATTGAATCTCCATATGCAGCCCATGTGATCACAGCAGCCTGGAATTGGTGGCAACCAGCTGAAAATCCTGTACTCATGCCAGGATCAATCGGGACTTGGGATGATGTTGACATCTTTGCACCAGATGTGTTGTTCTTAGAGGGACAATATCACATGTGGTATGTTGGATCTGATGGTAATAGATATAAGATTGGCCATGCCACGTCGGAGAATGGAGTTGACTGGCTTCGAGATCCCGCTAATCCTGTACTCACCAGCGAACCAACCTCCTGGCAGGCTCAGAATCTGAACGTCCCACGCGTGTTGCTTGTGGGGGACACCCTCCACATGTGGTTCTGGACAGATGGTAGAGCTGGCCATGCCACATCTACAGATGGAATAAGCTGGACCTTTACACCTGATCCAGTTATGGAGGGTACCCTGGGAACTTGGGATGGAGGTATGGTAGTGATCGCAGATGTGATTTATCGCGATTCAGTGTTCCATGCCTGGTATACGGGGGAGAGTAGTGGCGTTTATGCCATTGGATACGCGACCTCAACAGATGGTATTGTGTGGGATAAACTCGCTGATCCTGTATTTGAGTCTAGTGCAAGTGGCTGGGATAGCAGGATGTATTATGCATCATCCGTAGTATGGAATGGTGAACAATACCAGATGTGGTATTGTGCTAAGGAGAATACCGAACCCGCTAGAATAGGTCGAGCGTATTCAAGTGATGGTATCAATTGGATCAGAGCTTCCACTGGCTCTCCTGATATAGGCTATGGTGAGCCAGGTTCGTGGAATGCAGCGGCCTCTTTCTATCCCGCTGTTTTGCTTGACCAGGGCAGGTATAAAGTTTGGTTCAATGGTGTGCCCTCGGTTGATAGCACATTTCGGATTGGCTATGCTTCAATGGAACCCGTTGCAACGGATCCCGGCTATACTGAAATACCTCAAAGCTTTATGCTGAGCCAGAACTACCCCAATCCTTTCAATCCCATGACCCATATCAGGTATTCATTGCCCAACAATGGAGATATTCGCCTGGTCGTCTATGATTTGCTTGGTAGGGAGATCGTTGAGTTGGTGAATGAGTTCAGAAGTGTAGGAAACTATGCAACCACCTGGTACGGAATTGATAGAAATGGTAATCAGGTGAGTACGGGTGTCTATTTTGCCCGGCTTGAGGCGGGCCGCAACGTGGATGTTATCAAGATGCTTTATCTAAAATAAGATTGTTGGCTTAAAACAAACAATCCTCCACAAGCCAATAGCCTGACGGAGCCCCCGCGTATTAGTGGGGGCTTCTTATTTTCAATGCCCACCTTCAAGCTCATAGTTCAATTCACCTGCCTTAATGTCTATTTTCAGCAGGTTTTCTTCTGGAGGGAGTGGGCAGGTAGCATATGGTGAAAAGGCACAGGGCATATTGTATGACTTATTGAAATCAATTATGGTAATCCCATTTTCATCAGCAGCTGGAATCACCAGGAAACGCCCCGCTCCGTATGTGCTTAGTCCGTTGGTAGCATCTCCAAAAATGATGAAGTAGTTTTCATCACCGGGATCGCCCAGTGGGGTTAGAGTGAGCGCCTGTCCATTTATCTCAAAATGCAAGATTCCAGGAGTAGAGCCAGGACTGGTATCACCGAGAACATTCACAATATCAACAGTCCGGGTGGTGTCGAATGTTTCCAAAGTAGCAGGAACCATCCAGCTGCTATCGATTGGGAATAATTCGGTGGGTTTGAAATTAACAAAATTGGGATGCTGGGAATCTCTCAAACGAACACCTGTGCGTTCACCTCTCTGAATGATATACCAATTCAGATTACCCCAGCTGAGCATATCTGGTTCCCCCTCACTATCTTTTCTCAGAGAAAATTCTGTTACGAGCGTATCGTTGAGATGAATCTTGATACCCTCAGCCACTCTAATAGAGACATTGCCACTATCTAATTGCAGAACTCCCATATATCCTGGAGTATTGCTTCCAGGAAAGACAAGCTGGTTATTCGCATCACTTCCGAACCGGTTGTCACCTTGTTCTAACCAGAATAAACCTGCCAGAGTCAGCCAGCCGTCAGGTTGGTTAAGCCTTTCATTTCTTGATTGATGCCAGTCCTGGATCTGATTCTCATAATCGGATACCGTGTCACCTTGCTCAGGTAAAGTTGATACACAGTTTGACAGTGTAAAAACGATCGTCATCACAAATATTTGAAATCTCATATATGCTCCATTATTAAAGCCTAACAAATCTTCTTATTCAAAAGGCAATTATACTCCAGCTAGTTAATCTAGAAATTGATATCAACAACTAAGATTCCATTGAAACTAAGTCGACGATTCGTTCAATCAGGTGAACGAGTAATTGTTCATTAATAGGAGATAGACTTTTTTATTGATGATAATAGCGGGTCACTACTGTGAGTTTCTGAAACATTAACAAAATCAAGTATTTACAATGTTGCGTATTGTTGTAAGCTTACAAGACTGATTACAATTTTGATATTCTGATAGTAAATGTATTCCAGGTCACAGTTGAATTAAGGATATTTAGCGCTAAAACGAGGAACAAGTGAGTTAAAATAGGAGAGGTTAAATTAATGATATTTAATATGATAACAGGAATAAAGTAAACTGAATATTTCGAATAAATCGCGTGGTGAAAAAACGGTCCAACACGTTAGAATTAATTCTGATTCCGTTGAACTCTATTGAGTGACGCTGTAAATTCGGTGCGTGCCAATATGAATGATTATTTTGAAAAGGGGACAGCCATGAAATTTAAACGATTAATGATGGGGATATTAAGTCTCATGATGGTCACCAGTATTAGCGCTCAAATACCTGATCTGGTATTACAAGAGAGCATTGATACTGACTATATCAATTATCTAAACTCCAAAGAAACAGAATGGGAAGCCCAGGTGGCCGTTGGTGGTGATGATGCCGCCACGATGAAAGCCTATATAGGCCTGGCTGCTCTATCCTTAGCCTGGACCCATATTGATGCTGATACTGCTTTCGGCGATCTCGAATTGTGGGCTGATTCTATTGAAACCAATCTTGATTCAGTCTTCATGCGAATAGAAGACGACATTATTCCGATGCTCGATCCATGGGAAATGGATCCTGTACTCACAAATCTGACGAATTTTTTTAATAATGGAGACTATGAGTCCTTTAGGGATTTCATTGACGACATGGATGAGACACTAGGCAATTATTTTGAAAATGTTGGCATGACCCTTGAGAATCTGGCGGATGATATCGATGGTAATTTCATGGATCCTGATTTCGGTCATATGATTGACTCGGTTTATAATCATGAAGCTGATTTTGAATTCTCCATGCAGATCCTAGCCAGTGACATTTCTGATACAGTATTCGTTGTTGATCGCGAATTATTTGACCATTTCCACGATCTCAGTGAAATAGGCGATTCAATAGGAATCAATATGGAGAATTTCGGAAATTATATGGATTCCATCATGATGGTGTACGATGGTGATGTTATGCCTGGGATTTCTGAACTGCGCAGTGGACTGAATGGAATGACTGAG
>Ga0233442_1002892_pt1 | contig 10879 bp, 10 predicted proteins | sample SI_123_September_3_FD_182789 | JGI IMG/M metagenome (GOLD analysis project Ga0233442, IMG submission 182789) | Seawater microbial communities from Saanich Inlet, British Columbia, Canada - SI_123_September2016_150_MG | ecosystem: Environmental > Aquatic > Marine > Inlet | place: Canada: British...
GAGGCTCATTAATAGATGGCAAACTAGGATTGACATTCACTGAATATAACGGGAAGTTTCTTTCTATAATTCGCATTTGCTCTATAAATTCTGCTGTTTCAATAGGTGTATTGTCTAACTGATTAAGTTTAAGTAAAAAATCTTTTCTATAACCAATAATGCCTAAAATTTTACGCACAAATTTTTGTTGAACCTCTAGTTCACTAACATATGGTGTTTTTCTAAAGCAATTTAGAATTCTATTATCTTTCAACACTGAGCACTTAACAAAAGAATTTCTATCTAACTCATCTTCTGAATTAATACTTCCAGTTGCATTCCAACTTTCAACATCAGGACTACCCTTCATTGCACTTATCATACTATCTATATGTCTTGGCAATAATAACGGCTCATCGCCTTGCAAAAGCAGCACATGACTACAATCATAATTCTGTATCACTTCTGCCACTCTGCTAGTGCCATTTTTATGGGCATTACTTGTCATGATTACTTTGCCACCATAAGACTTTATAGCATCTACAATCTCTTTATCGCAGGTAGCAACAACAACATCATCCAATTCTTTAGAGAGTAACGCTCGACGACGTACATGCTCAATCATTGGCAAGCCGTGTATGTCAAATAAGATTTTCTTGGGAAAACGAACAGACGCCAAATGCGCTGGAATAACAGCAACAACCTTCATTGTGGGAATACCCCACAATCAACATTAATACATTGTCCAGTCACTGCGCCAGCATCATTGGATGCTAAAAATAAACATGATTTACCAATCTGCTCTCCTGTTGGTAATTCAGGCAGAGCTGCCTGTGTGTTTTTAAAATTCTCAATAAACCCATATATATTACCGTACGCAGGGGATTCAGGCTGATCTAACGCTTCTATTAACCCATCTGTTGGAACAATCACTGGACAAACTGCGTTTACTCTAATATTTTTCTTACCAACTTCTTTTGCTAATGATTGAGTAATAGCATTAACACCAAACTTAGAAGAGCAATATGCTGAGTTATTACTACTACCTCGCTTACCAGCAATACTAGAGACATTAACAATATTGGCACCAGACTTCATTACTGCTAATGCTGATTTACATCCCCAAAAAACACCCTTAAGGTTTGTGTCTAACACACTACTTAAAAAGTCCTCATCAATATTGGCGATGCTGCGCCATGCCGAATAACCAGCATTATTAATATAAGTATCCAACCTGCCCGTTTTCTCTAAAGCAGCTTTGACCAGATTTTGATGGTCTTTTTCATTCTTAACATCAGTTTTAACAAAAGTCACATCACCACTTAACGCTTGAAGTTTTTCTGTATCTTCCCTTGCACCCACAAACACAGCATAACCATCATCAGCAAATACCTTGCTAATATCCAAGCCAATTCCCTTGTTGCCACCTGTAATAATTACTGTTTTTTTCATTTGATTAATCCTTAAATCGTCATACAGCTAAAGCCACCGTCAATAGCGATTTCAGCACCCGTTACAAAGCTAGAAGCGTTAGAAGCAAGCCAAATCGTTGCGCCAATCAACTCATCTGGTGTGCCATATCGATTCATTGGTGTGTGCCCTAAAATTGCTTCTTCTCTTTCTTCAGTGATGAAGTTCTCTTGATTCCATTTCGTTGGTAAAAACCCAGGACGAATGGCATTCACACGTACACCATCCCTTGCCCATTCTCTTGCCAAGTTTTGAGTAAGATTTTTAATACCTGCCTTAGCAACAGAGTAAGGGAAAACTCTTGATAGTGGAGGGCCAGCTGAGGCTGAAGATATATTAATAATAGAGCCTGATTGTTTCTCAACCATATGTTTTCCAAATACCTGACACCCTAAAAATGTACCTGTTAATTGCGAATTTATCACCCCATCCCACTCATTGATACTCATCTCAAAAAATGGTGTTGGACAATTGGTGCCCGCTCCATTAACTAGGATATCTACAGTGCCAAATTTATCCAAAACAGTGTTAAAAGACTTAATGTGTTGTTCTTTATTGGCAACATCAATTGCTAAAGCGATAGCTTCACCACCAAGGGCAATAATCTCATCAACAACAGTTTGCGCTTTCTCTATTCTTAAATCTAAAACAGCAATTTTTGCACCTGCTTTAGCCAGTCCAATTGCCATTTCACTACACAAATAACCACCTGCACCTGTAACAACAGCTACCTGTCCTTTTATGTCAAATATTTCTTCTGTATAGCTCATTTCTTTAACTTCTCCATAATAACCTTCATATCTTCTGCCCAGCGCCATAATACAAATAGATCAGAGCCCAAAATAGCAAAGGTATAGCCTAAACCAAACAAGTCTGTGATTGCACTTTCAGTTGTGTCGGATACCTGTGTACCACAACTCTTTCCATATTTTTCACACGCCTTAATCACTTTTTTAGATGCTTTAATCACGTCAGGGTGGTTTGTTTGTCCCGGAATTCCTAAAGATCCCGATAAGTCCATTGGTCCAATCATCACACCATCCACTTCATCAAATGCAAGTAAATCATCAATATTGTTAACTGCTTCAATTGACTCCACTTGAATAATAAAACTTGCAGATTCATTCCAGCTATCAAAATACCCATTTAATGAGAAGCCATAATCATGTGCACGGTTTACGCCATAGCTTCTATTGCCAATTGGTGGATAATAAAGATGCTGAATAAGATTCTCTAATTCTTCTTTTTTGTTAACCATTTGAATCACCATGCCATCAGCGCCTGACTCCAATAAAGGCTTAATCCAATCGTTAGAATGGGAGACAGGTCTAGGTAGGCAAGGCACACCTTCACTTTGACTGGCGGCAATAATACGCTGTGCTTGTTCTATTGATATGGTGGAGTGCTCCATATCAATCGCCATAAAGTCAAAACCTGCCATAGCAAAAGTCTCAGTAATTGATGGATGTGCATAAGACACCCAGCCTGCGAACAATTGTTCACGATTTCTAAATTTTTTCTTTAAAGCTAATCTCTGTTTGAAGATATTATTCATACATTCATCCTATGAAAATTGAGCCAAACTGTGGCGAATAGGTCCGTCGTAGTCATGATAAAAAGGCGGCTTAGTGTTATAATATTTTAAATGCCAAGGACATAATTCATCATCTAAAATTTGATTTTCCATACTCCAAGGATATTTGTCAAAGTTAACAACTGTACCATCAGGTAATACTTTATTCTCTCTATTGCAGCAATAAAACAGACTACTATTACTCTTAGCGGCAATACTGATATTGGTAAAATATTCTGAAACAACCACTGGATTCATTTCTTGCATAGAGGCAATATTTATTGTCAAGTCGATTGGACATAACTGCATCAACTGATGATTTTCTGCTTCAACTACGATAGTAAAAGACTTGCCTTCTGTCTCTGCCAAAACTTTTAACATATCACTTTCACTTGTCACAACAGCAACTTGATTATTAAACTCAAAATTCAACAACATTTTAAGCTTCCACAAATCCATTAACAATGTCTTAACTAGATTTACTAGAACCACTCTTTGATTGCTATATTTTAACAATAAACTGGTCATCGTTGCAAAACCATCACCAATTACGCAGTACATCCTTTTTTTCTTTTGCAGCTTTTTTTCTTCCAAGTAAGCCAATGATATCACTTGGCGCAGCACGTCTAAATTGTACCCTTTGTCTTGCCTATCTTTATTTAAGATGCCCTTTGCCGATTCATTAATAGCATTAAAGTTTGGAAACTTTTTTGCCATCCTTCTAAATGGAGTTTGGAATGCATAATGCACTATCTTTTTCAGGCCTGTGTACTCTCTCTCAATACCTCCAAAACCCCCAATACCTGAAAACTCACCATCATCAAATCTAAAATCTGAATGATACAAATCCCAATGTGAGCTAGATTTTGGGTCTTGCTGATACACTTTTTTGGCAAGATAAGTAATTGCATCGTCACCATAATATATGGACATAAATCTATCCTTCTAAAAGGGCTTTAGCTGCGGCGTGCAAATGCAGCAAGCCAACTAATTTACTATTATCAACGACAGGTAAATCCCAAACTTGTTTTTCCTCCATCAAACTTACCGCATCAACCAAGCTTATTTCACTTGAAATAGTAACAGGATTTTTGATTGCTTGATTAATTACATCATCAATAAAAAATGCAGCCAAAGGCTTTTGCACAACAAGTAGCTTTCGTCTAATATCTCCATCGGTAATAATACCCAATAATTGACTATTATGATTTATAACACATGCAATGCCCAAGCGGAAATCATCCATTCTCTCTAAAGCTTCTTTTAGGATAGTGCTATCATTTACAGTAGGAAAACTCCCAATATCCAACATTACATCATTAACTTTTTTATTCTGGATGGACATTATCTTCTCCAAATTTATCTAACAATTCTAAGCGTGTTTCATGCACAATTTTAGCTTGATGCAATACATTCTCTAAATACTTAAGATCTAATACAGTATTAGCATCTGACAATGCTGCCTTAGGATTGTCATGTATTTCCATGAATAGTGCATTAATACCACAACCCGCTGCTGCACGTACTAAATAAGGAATAAATTCTCTTTGTCCACCTGAGATATTACCCATTGAAGTTGGTAGCTGGATAGAGTGTGTTGCATCAAAGCACACAGGATACCCTGTCTTCTGCATAATTGGGAAACTAGTCATGTCATTAACAAGCTGGCCATATCCTAAGAAGGTACCCCTGTCTGCTAGAATTATTTGATCACACCCGTGTGCTTCTAATTTTCTGACTGAGTTTTTCATATTCCAAGGACTCATATACTGTCCCTTTTTAAGATGCACAGGTCGCCCCGTCTCTGCTGCTGCGCGCAAGATTGAAGTTTGTCGACACAAGTAAGCAGGCACTTGCACCATATCACAAACTTCACCTGTTGCTTTTGCCCATGCAGCATCCGAAAAATCAGACACCACAGGCACACCAAATTCATCTCTCACATCTGATAATATCTGCAAACCTTCGTCAATACCAGTACCATGAAAACTATCAGGTGCTGAACGACAATCTTTATCATAACAAGATTTATAAACCCAAGGTACATCAAGCCTTTCACATATTTCTCCAATAGCATCTGCCATAAAAAAAGCATGGTCTTTTGTTTCTATTGCGCAGGGCCCGCCAAAAAAAGCTAGTGGCAAGCCTTCACCCACTTCAACTTTCTTAACTTTATCATAACCAATAGTGATATTTTTTTTATTCATATTATTTTTCATTAGTTTTATTCTTTCAAAGGTAGAATATAGTACATTTTATCATTGATAATTTTTTTTCCATTATAAACTATAGCAAAAAGGATTTTTAGTCACAATATAGGACATCCCTAAGAATTTTATAAAAATAACAGCCTATTTTTAAACTTAAGTTTCCCGTAAATACTCCCCATAAAACACATTAGATTGGAATGAGGGTGTGCGGATTGATTCCATAAAGACGCCATATGATATATCTGAAAAAGTAAAAGCTATATTTTTTCTTCTTCCATTAATAAATTAAAAATTTCTTTTCTTGAAAATTTATTATTACATAATTCTAGTATTTCGAGAAGGTTAGACCCAATTCTATTCGCTGATTTTCCATCAGGCACCAACTCTATTTTTCTTAAAAAATCATTCCAATCTCCAAAGCCTGGGACACTTTCTAGGTCTTGAAGATAACTAATAGTTGTGGCAATAGCTGACTGCCAACTTCTAAATACGACAATTTCCCGCCCTAACTCATTCAATGCAGAGAAAGGTGAGCCCTCCCTATCTATCAATAATGTTGGAATACCTTCAATAGCACACTCTAAGGCCGCAGTTCCGGCACTAAGATGGCCATGAATACACACATCAGCACTTAATCCTGCTAGTATTGGAGGCGCATTAGTTGTGTACTTACCTGACTCCTTAAATATATAACATCGGCCTGTTAATTCTGCTTGAACTAACAGATTATTCACAGGGCCTAATCTTTCCCTTAATGTTGGATAACATTTTGGCTTAAACACAACGCCTAGCCATGGCTTATTTAAAACTTCCTTTAAAATATAACTATAATTTTCTCTTTGAAGTTCATGCCCTGTATGCCAGCGATTATCATCCAATGAATTTTCATCTATAGAAAAAATAATTTTTTTTGCACCATTCGATTTTAAATAATTTCTTATTTCTTTTGCTTCAACAGAAACAAGTTTAGAAGCATAATCTCTTGGATACCCATAATTGTAGTTAATCTTTGTTTTACTACCTAGTCTTTTATTCAAAATTAAATCCAGCTCAGAAAAAACATAATGAACATCTGAACAAACTATATTTTGGAAATTCTGAAACCCATCAAAAGCAATTTGAATAACAGTTGAAACTCCACCATTATCCTTTATAGCATCTGAAATTGATATATGCCTGTTAGAATATTTAAACCACGTATTGTAAATCTTGATATTATTTCTTTTAAAAAAAATACTCCAGTTAAACCTTTCTAAATCATACGAATACAATAATGATTTAACCAGGAAATATTCCTTTCTATACTTGTATAAATAATTTATCTTGGGAACTTTATAATTACGCTTACAACCAAATCTAAAAACTCCAGTCTCGTATACTGGATTAATGCCAGCTTGATTTAATAATTTATAATCATACTTATTATATACTTTAGACACTAAATCAGTATATGAGAGTTTCGAATTTTGGCACATGAAAAAATCAGAATGGTACCCATCGTTATTGCAATTTAGGTCACCCCTTCCATCAATAAATACTTTTCCAGAAGTATTTAAAAAATTCTCAAATATATTTTTTATTGCAATATTTAGGCTTCTATATTTCAAGCTTAGCAATAATGCATAAATATTAGGAAATTTAGCAAAGGATATTTTTAATCTCTGAAGGCTAAATACTTTAACCTTCCCATTCACCAGTTGAATATCAAAATCTAACGCATACCTTTTAAGAATATCAAACCACGCCCTATCATTAGCAATAAGTATAGCTCTTGATTTATCCTGCAAATACACAACATTAATAATGTATAAGATTCTGGCATAGGATGAAGCGTTAGTAATATCTCCTTCAACCAAGCCTTTTTGTAAATAATCAACTATACTGTCTTGGCTCCAGGTTTCATGATAAAAGTATTTGTACTCTTTACTATTTATTATTTCTCTTTGAATGTTAAATAGATCAAGTCTAAAAATTCTTAGCCTAACAAGCTCTTGATTTTTATCTTTAATATCCATCATTTTAAAATCTAATTGCTCAACTTTGCCTACTAATAAATTTACTAGTGGAATTAGGAATTTTTTAGTAGGACGTGAGCAATCAAAAAAATAGATGGATTTTATTTTTTTTTGAAATATATGAATTAATACATTAGAATTAATAATCGCAAAAGTAAAACTTATTAGGGATAATTTTTCAAAATAAAGAGTCATCTATAAATATTTTTCTACGTATTTATTTGACAATTCATCCATCAAAAATAAAGCTTCTTTAGATACATTACTTGCAATCTTTTCTCTAATTTTTTCAAGCTCTTCAATTTCTGAATCGCTTGTTCTAGGCTCCCATCCAAATCTCTTATATACCTCCAATGGAGGCGAGTCTTTTATAAATTTTCTAGGTATTTTTTGATTAATCATCTCCATAGAAACACTTTCATTTACAGTCGACCCTAAATCTTTAGAGAGTCTCCTAATAAAACTATCTGGATTTTTTACAAAAATTTCAAACGGTATAATTATAAGCGAACTATTATTATGACTAGAGGAGAGCAACTTTGAATAATACCAGTCAATTGAATAAATTGCTTTTTCGTATGAATTTGCATTATCAAATTCAAATTCTCGACCGAAAGAGAAAAAATTATACTCATTTTCACTATTGTGTGTGAATCTTATATGTTGGTTTCTAGGTCCGTCAAACATTGAAAAATTCTTTTCTTGTTGGATAATTGTGTATAAAGGATGTCGCACTAACTCAACAAATATTAGTTTATCTTTAAGTGCTTTATGTAGTAAATCTAAAGCTGGAAATAACATATGCGTTGTTAAATGAAGAATAGGCTTACTTTTATTAATAATACTTGGTATAGACTCATCCCCTGGCTCAGACATGCGCCTTAAATACTCTTTTGGATTATGATTAAATATACTAGATAGATCACTTATTCTGCAATTTGAATTACGTCCCATCATTACATTATATATTAGCAAATCTGCATTCATTCTTATCATAGATTCTGCAACATCATCATCCACCTTATCAAGATAAGACAATTCACACATTTGCTCAATTACTGACGCATATTGCATAATTTCAACACGATCAAATGCTGAAACTATTGTTGATAACATCGTCTTTCCGCAGCCAGGAAAGCCATTAACTATAATAACTTTATGCAACATTTGCTGCCTTCTACTTATCTTTATATTCGTCATAATTTATTATTAATAGTGAGTCCATTTTCCTGGCACAAGCCTATTAAACACACCTATCAATAGACATTGATGATAACTTAATAGTCGTTAATATAGAAGTTTACCTTATACGGCATATTGGATATTTTTTTCTTGTTAAATATAAATTTTTCTTAAAAAAATTCATATCTTTAGTTTGTATAAATAACAAGCGTGTCTTTACAGGTTCCATATTGGATATCATTATCTCAAACATCGCACGTAAAACAGAAGGAGTCTTTTCCCGCAGATAGTCGGCAACTTAACTTTCATTCAATCATACAGTCATCGCTAGTATCAACTAAAGTTATTTACTAGGGTTTAATCCTCTTTTTATCGAATTCTAATTGATTGTTCTGCAAGTCAAAGGTTATATTAGATATATGTAAAAAAATTAGTAAAATACAAACAATTGATTACTCTCCTTTGTTTACATTTTCTGAGATCCATAGCTTCTCAGCAGCTGTGAATTCAGAGGTAAAATCAATATCAAACGAGGCAATACTGTCATTTTCAAACAAAAATGGATTAACACCAATTCGATCACAAAGAGATTTTGCCAAATCTGAATGGACTATAAAAATTGTTGAATCAACTTCATATATGGGCTCAATCGATTGCGTAAACGGCCACTTGAGTTTATCTCTATTATAAAGAGGCCCATCTTGATCCCATAGGAATGTCTGAATACGCTTTACACCCATCAATGAATCATGAGTTTGATTTTTCAAGCAGAGTAAGTAGTTATTAATTGCCTTAGTATAGCATTCACTATCAAAAAATGGACAAGTAACATGGGTCCATAAAAAATGCTCATTTAAAAATAAATTTGCAACATAATCTATCAAACTGTCTGTTGTAGCGTCATCATCACATAAATAATCTGGCCTATTATCAACTCTTACCTTTGGACTTTTAAAACTTTCTGCTATCACCTCTACTAATGGGTCGTTGGTAGAAACTATGATTTCATCAATTTCTGTACAATCTATTAATTGTTCTAGCTTTAGGCCAAGTAATCCATTTTTATTTCCGGCAAAGGGGCGTGTGTTTTTAAACTTAACTCTCTGACTACCTGCACGGCAAGGAAGAAATGCTTTCATATTAACTCCGTAAAAAGATCAACAAATTTGTAATCTTCAGAAAGGCACAATGTCTTTAATTGACTAGCGACCAAAGAATAACCAAGAACACCGACAAAATTGCACCCTGTTTCTTTTGCTGCTAATAAGTCCGCAGTCGAATCTCCAAAATATAAATGTAAAAAATCCTCTGGATAAGAATTTTTTAAATAAATTAGGTTATCTTTTTTAGATACTGGAGAGCCTAATATATAATCAACTTTTGGCTGAATTCCCTTTTGCGTTAATACTTCAATCAGTTCCACTTGATCTGAACCAGAAACAATATTACAAGGTCCATCTAAGCCCCCTATAAAGCTAAGAAAACCCTCGCAAAACTCACTTTTAACATAGTTTTTTGAGACAATCTCTGAATACTTATTTAATATCTCATTCTTAAAAGAATCCCTAGCTTTTCCACTTATAAAAAGAACCTCATCTAAAAAATAATTAACGTGAAAGTCTCGACTTAGTCCAAAATTATCCTGGAAAAATCCAATACAACTTTCGGCTTCTGTATTTGAAAAACCACAACTCAATATTGCTGTTAGCATAGCGTCTATTTTCAGTTTATTACTATTCAAAACAACACCATCACAGTCGAAACTATAGACCGTAGTGGTCATAGAATTACTCATAAATTGATCCTGTAACAAGGTTATACTGCGTTGGAAGAAGAGAAGCTAACTTAAGATCTGGAAAATTTACTTTGAAATACTCAAAAGCCGCTGACATTTCAGTATCTCGCACATCAGCTCGGTCTATATAACCATCAAAGCCTAATAAATATATATTTTTTACACCTCTGGATGCAAGTGCGGCGAGAGCATAAATAGCGGTTAAATCGAAGGGTGTCTCACAACTTAAAAAAGAAGTTGAAAATTCATTAGCAATTTTCAACTTGTAATCAAAAATTGAATTAGAACTAAAATCTGATTTTATTTCGCTATCTGTAAATCGATTAAACGGCAGTATTAAATCAGCATTCTGAAATTTATAATTATCTCTATCCATTAAATACTTGGAATTCTTTGTCAAAAAAATAAAATCAACCAAATGACTTCCCAATTGATCATTAAGGTTTACTGTTGCAACTTTGTGCCCAGTCGCTTTAATATAGTCTTCTATGCCATTTACATGCTCTGAAATACTTGGACCGCTACCAATAAGGATCATATCAGCAGGGAAAATATTTTCAGGACATTGAGGGCCTGAAACGCCGGTATCAACCTGGAAAACTTGGGTTTTGATCTTTTCGTAGTTATTGCCTGAATATTTTACTTTTTCTTCAAC
>Ga0233442_1002901_pt1 | contig 10852 bp, 16 predicted proteins | sample SI_123_September_3_FD_182789 | JGI IMG/M metagenome (GOLD analysis project Ga0233442, IMG submission 182789) | Seawater microbial communities from Saanich Inlet, British Columbia, Canada - SI_123_September2016_150_MG | ecosystem: Environmental > Aquatic > Marine > Inlet | place: Canada: British...
AATATTCTTCTGCATCCAATTAATATAACCTATATCAGTATCAAAGAGTATATATTTTGCCATTCTTAATAATCCTTTTTAATTATAGATATTTTATCTTAATTATCACTTGATAATATTAATATAGGTTTTATTCAACCATTAATAATTTGTATATCTTCATCTGGAACAATGCTGCTTGAATAGATTTTGCTTGTACTAATTTATACCCGTTCAATTCTACAGCATATAAAAGTTCTATAACTCTGAAGATATTATATATTATGGACTTTTCTCATGTTGTATAGGCCTACTATATTTAAATATACAGTTATGAAGTACCTTTGCCCATGAACACAGTTCTTTTACTGTTAATGGCAGTCTAAATATACAAAATTTTTATATTACTAAGTAACAAAAACCTTCATTATTTACAATCATTACTTTATGTATGTCACATATATAATTTATAGTTTTTAAATTTTTCTATTAAGAAAGCTTTTTAAACTGTTACGTACTTTTGATAATTTAAAAAGTATATTTTCACATATATTTAAAAAATTTACTTTTAACTTGTGTTGTACAGGCTTCTACTCTAATAATTCCTATGTCTTCATTTCTATTTCTATTATTATATTTTATTTTCTGAGTAAGGATTAGTAGCTCTCTATCATTATGAAAATCATACATGTAAATCTCCTAGTTTGTATACTAGTAATTGTAAGAGATGATATGGACAGATGATGTCCTGCAATGTAATAATTATTCAAATTTACAATTTACACCATTATTTTTGAATATTAAAAAAATTACTCGTAAAACTAGATTTAGCCATAGAGTTATCATTCTCTTCTCAATTTTTAAAGACAATAAATGTCTATATGTAAATATATAATTTTCTTAACAAAAGGACATAAAATGGTAAATATTAATAACTTAAAAAATACAGTAAAAGTTTTAACTACAATAAAACCCGCAAGAAGTTACAACAATTTAGAGTCTCTAAATAAAATTGCAAAGTATATTCAAACACAGTTTGAATCATACGGTTTAGAAAACGAAATTCAACCCTATAATGTTGGAGAAAATGAGTACAAAAATATTATAGGAACTATTAATCCTCAAGGGAAAGAAACTATAGTAATAGGTGCTCATTATGATGTTTGTGGTGAATTACCAGGGGCAGATGATAATGCAAGTGCAATAGCGGGATTACTTGAATTAGCTCGAATCTTAAAGCTTAATGAAAAAAGTTTAAACACTAAAATAATATTTGTTGCCTATTCGTTAGAAGAACCTCCTTATTTTGGAACAAAAGAGATGGGAAGCTATATTCATGCTAAGTCTTTAAAAGATTCTAATATAGATATTAAAGTAATGATATGTTTGGAAATGATTGGATATTTTTCTGATGAAGAGAATTCACAAGAGTACCCTTTAGATTTTATGAAAGATACCTATCCAAATACGGGTAATTTTATTGCTATCGCCGGTACACCTGACAGTGCAGAAGCGATTGAAGGAGTAATGAACGGGATGAAAAAGACAACATTACCCGCAGAAAAAGTTATTGCACCAAGAGAAGTTCCTGGCATTTCATTATCTGATCATAGAAACTATTGGACGATGGACTATAAAGCATTAATGATAACAGATACTGCATTTTTTAGAAATCCAAATTATCATAAAAGCAGTGATACTATGGATACTTTAGACTTTGAGAAAATGGCTGAAGTTGTGAAGGGTGTGTATTACTATGTCACAAAATCACTTTAAATCAATTGATGATATGGAAAAACTAGCTGAAAAACTTAGTATTAAAAAGTTGGAAAGCATCTATTTACAAAGTCTTCCTTATTTTACTGAGAAGCAAAAATTAGAAGGGGAATTAATTATTCAATGAAAGCTTTACTAGACTAGGAGATGCGATAGATAGACTTTGAAAGCTTAGATTTCAGATTTAATTAGTTTATTGGGATTGCAATTTTGAAAATTGAAGTGCGAATCTAAATAATATTGACAATTATTGTCCATAGGAAACATTAAAATTACAAATAAATAATTATAAAGAGTCAAACATGAACGATAAAATAAAAGAAGCACAACAACTTATATCAGAAGCAGATGCCATAGTTATTACAGCAGGAGCAGGTATGGGAGTGGATAGTGGTCTACCTGATTTTAGAGGGCATAGCGGACTGTGGAAAGAATATCCAGCAATTAAAAAACGAGGTTTACGTTTTAACGAAATCGCTGATGCACGTAGATTTGTAACAGACGTAGAACTAGCATGGGCATTTTATGGTCATAGATTAGATTTATATCGTAATACACAACCTCATAATGGTTTTAACACGTTACTCAATTTGTGTGAGAGTAAAAAAGGTGGATATTTTATTTATACAAGTAATGTTGATGGACAATTTCAAAAAGCAGGATTTGAAAATGATTATATTTATGAGTGCCATGGTTCAATTCATAGCTTACAGTGTATAGAAAACTGTCAAGATAGTGTTTGGTCTGCACACAAGACAGACGTTTTTGTAGATAAAGAGAATTTTAAAGCATTAAGTTACCCTAAGTGTTTATATTGTGATGAAGTTGCTCGTCCAAATATTCTCATGTTTAGTGATTCGTTCTGGAATGATATTAATGGAAAGAGACAAGTTCGTCTTATGAGAAAATGGTTAGACAAAAGAGAAGAGTTAAATGAGAAAGTTGTAATCATTGAAATTGGAGCAGGTTGTGATATTCCAACAGTTCGTATCAAAAGTGAGAAAGTATCCAAAAAGTATGGACATCACTTAATACGTATTAATCCTAATGATGAAGAGATACCTGAAGGCATAAATGGTGTTGAAATTAAAATGAATGGCTTGGATGGTATTGAAGCTGTTGTGAACTAGTATTCTTGTGTGAGTAATAGTTAAAAGTTGCTGCAGAGGAGAATAAAGTGAAATATAAAAAGTTAAATTATAAATATCGAGAATTTCAGAAACCTTATTTATCAGAAATAATATTTAATGAATGGTTGAAAAATAATATACAGAGCTTTAATTATCGACCTATTAAAAAAGATTCAAATACCTTTTATTTTGAAAATATTGCAAAATGTATATATTTACAATTAGATTTTTCTTCTGTTGAAGCTATGATAGTGTTTGATAATGTTGAAGATAAAATATCTATAGATAATCATTTTGACCTCTATTCAATAGCATACATAGGTAAAGAGAAGAATGACTCAACTAAGGGCTATTATGATGCAGACAGAGTGGATAATATTTACACTTATTACTTAACAAAAAAAGAGCTTTATATCAATGAGGTTTTTAAAAGTATAGTTGAATATTGTAATAGAATTCTAGTACCAGAAAACAGTGTGTATCTCGGATATTATGGGGGTTCAACCATAGGTTTTATTGCTTCTTCAGATGAAAATAATAGCATGGTTAAGTCTCATTGTCTCAGAGGAAGGTTAATATCACTAAATGAGTATATAAAAAACATATATACCAAAGGTTTTTATCAGTGCATTAAATATGATCTATTTGATATCAGTAAAGCCCCAGTAATTAGATATTTTGAAAGAAGTCCTATTAATTGTGGATTTCGTTAATATATAAGGTTAGTAACTTATTAACAAAGGTAAAAAAGTGAAAAAAAAATATAATCACGGTAATAAAAAGATAGAGAAAAAAATAATAATTTTTAGTGGAGCAGGAATAAGTGCTGAATCAGGTATAAGCACCTTTAGAGATAGTAATGGATTGTGGGAAAAGCACAGAATTGAAGATATATGTAATCAATTTACATGGAAGAAAAATTTTGAATTAGTACATCAATTTTATAATCAAAGACGTTTACAATTAAATAATGTGACATTTAATAATGCACATGAAGTTGTTGCTAAGATACAAAAAAAATATGGTGATGATTGCCATGTTATTACTCAAAATGTTGATGACCTTTTTGAAAGAGCGGGTTGTACTAATGTATTACATGTTCATGGTGAGTTGAAATATATGAATTGTGAAGCATGCGGAGAGCATTGGGAGATTGGATATAAAGAGTTTGATGTTAACATTAGTAGTTGTCCAAAGTGTGGTTCAGTAAAGGGTGTAAGACCTGATATTGTATTTTTTGGTGGTAACGCCCCTAATTACAAAAAAATGTTTAAATTATTTGATGCAGCATCAAACGGCTCAAGTATAGTAATTGTTGTTGGAACATTAGGTAATGTAATTCCTATTGAGGATATTTTAAAAGGGACACCCTGTATGAAAATATTAAATAACTTAGATAAGTCACAATATATTGACGATAAAATATTTGATAAAGTTTATTTTGAAGAGGCAACAACAGCATTGGCAAAAATAGAAACGTATATAGAACAATTTTGGAAATAATAACAAGAGTACAGAAGGGGAATAAATGACACCTGAACAAAAAGTGTATTTTGATTTAAAGTATGGCAATAGGATAGAGGCAATAATAAAAGTCCATATGGAAAATCATACTAACAACAAAAGTGATAAAGACAAAAACACACACATTAAAGATGTTAAAATAGCTCATCCAGTGACAGTGAACTATATTAAAAACAAGTTTAACAATCAGTCTAAGTATACATATGAGGATTGTAAATTGTCTTTCGAGAAAGACTTTAAGGAGTATATTGAGAAATATGCACATTACTATAATGATGAACGTGCTTTCTTTTTTAAAGACCCATATCAACTTCAAGTATGGTTTGAAAATCAAAAAAATAAATGTGGATATTGCGAAATAACATATGATGAGTTACAAAAATTAGTACAAAAAAGAGGTGATAATCTTACCTTGAATAACAAAAAGAAAAGGTCAAAAGGGTCTATGGAAATAGAACGAAAAGTACCTGCGGTTGTAACGGATCCAAATTATGGATATATCCATGATAATTGTATATTAGCATGTCCATTTTGCAACAATGCTAAAAGTAATTTAATTGATGAAGAGCTATGGAAGGAAATATTTGTACCTGCAATGAAAATTTTTTATAAAATAGAATTAAGTTGAAGTCACAATAGATATTTAAAACACAAAAGGAGAGGAACTCCTTGAGGGAAAATGAACGTAACATATTTAATGAAAGATTTACATTTCTCATTAACAATCCTTGAAGGTAAACTTGATGATTACTTGGAACTTACAGAATTAGTTACACTCCCTAAATTTACTAGTGAAATTTTAGTCAGTAATAAGTTGTATTTCTGAACTAAAGCACCACCATTTTTTCTAACCGCATGTAGAACAATCCCTTTATCATTTTGTAAGTATTCTGAAACAGTATGCAGTTTTAGTCCATCATTTTGTACTATTTTTATTGCTTCGTCTCTGTCCATAATCAAAAGTAATATGGTGAATAATATTTGACTGAAAAATTTATAATTGTAGTAATTTTAGATCTGAATAACTATAAAGACATTTATTGTCTCGCAGAGTTGATAATCTGTTACTTCTATTAAATAATTCAAGATTTGAAAGAAGAAAAAATGTTGACCGATGTAATCAAAATAACTAATACTATCTTGAAAGAGTTTATTCCAAATAATATCGAGATAAATTCAAGTAAAAATTTATATGATATTTATCGCTTATTAGAAAGGGTGGTGAGTTCTACACATTTAGTATATAGTCATTATTTGGCATTAGACTTTAGTGAAGAATACTTACAAAACTCCTCTTTTGGACAACCTAGTAATAAATGGAGACATTATTTAAATGAAGATTTAGAAGCACTAAATAAAGATGTAAAGGCTTATTTATTAAAACTACAACACTTATCATCAAAAGATAATAGAGATTATTTTGAAAGCTATATGAGTTCTTTGTTCTATCCAAAAATGTTTTACAGTTATATTAATAGTATTTACAGTGTAGGGTATATCGCACCTAACAGTTTTGAGATTACAAGTGATGTTTTAACAAAAAAGTTTCATCCAGAACAAATAAATTTGAGAAAAAGTTTTAAGGTTAATCTTGCAACGTATGAAGAACGTTTACTATTACAAAAACACCTAGAAGATAAAAAAGTAAAGTTAGATAATTTGTTATCTCAGTTAAAAGAATATATTTTATGTAACTATACTTTGAATGATTTACTTTAAAATTTTATCTATAAATCTTTAAAGAAGGAGACAAATATTATGCAAATGAGATATTTACAAGATAAAGTAATTGGTTCAATGATTGGTTTAGCCGTTGGAGATGCTTTTGGTGCACCGTATGAATTTAAAATACCACCTTATATAGTATCTTCTGATTATATTGAAGGTGGTGTTCACAATGTTAGAATAGGGGAGTGGACTGATGATACATCAATGACACTTTGTTTGGCAGAAAGTCTTTTGGAGAAACAGGGTTTTGATGCTAAAGACCAGATAGAGAAGTATATATTGTGGAAGGAGTTTGGATATTTTTCGACAAGAGGATACTGTTTTGATATTGGGAATACAGTAGAAAAAGCATTAAATAATTATCAAAAAACAAATGACCCTTATTCTGGATTACGTGGTGATGAAAACTCAGGAAACGGTTCATTAATGCGACTCGCACCTATTGCTTTATACTATAGCAAGAATGTAAACGAACTTATAAAATATGCAAAATTAAGCTCTCTTACAACACATCAATCTGAATTGGCAGTAGATGCTTGTATATTTTATGCACAACTCATTAAAGGTGCGATAAATGGGGTAGATAAAGAGATGCTACTATCGAAAGATTTTGTAGATAAAGATGAATTACGTCCTGAAATTGTTAAGATAATAGAGGGCTCATATAAAAAAAATAAGTTGTATAAGCCAACGGGTTATGTTATAGATACTTTAGAAGTTGCATTGATGGCCTTTAATCGTTTTAATACCTTCGAAGAGGGTTTATTACATACCATTTCACTAGGTTATGACACTGATACTGTAGGTGCAGTTTATGGTCAATTAGCAGGAGCATTTTATGGTTATGACCAAATACCATTAAAATGGAAGAACGCATTAATAAATCATGATGAAATTTATAAAATAGCATCACGTTTTATCAACATATATTAAGTGAAGGAATAACAAATGTTTGAAGATATTATAGAAATTATGACATACGCATTGGAACAAACAGAAGATGGAAAAGTTCGAAAAGGTAATTGTAGATCAATATATGATATGTATAGAGAATTGAATAACTTACATAGTAAGGCACAATTGGTAATAAGTTTTTTGTCGAGAGAAATTTATGTTGTTGAAGACTCATCGGAAGAGTCAGGTACAGAAAAATGGGCTTGGTGGGTCAATAAGCAAATAAAAGAATACGAAAATGTTAAGTATAAACTTTTTTATAAAGTAACGAGTATAAGTGGATATGCAAAGCAAAAAGTACTCGATTCCAACTTTTTAAGTAAATCTTTAAATGGGGAAATAGATGAGTATACAACTATTACTTATATAGATAATAAACAAAGACTACATATATACAAATTTAATTTAGTAAAAGAAAACTGCCGAGAATTTAGACATTTTGACGAATTATTTACCAAAAGCACTGTAGACCTGAGTGAACCAAAAAATAAGGAATTAATTATAAATATGGCGAAAGAACATAAAGAAATTATGAAAAAAATGTTACTACAATTAGAAACATTTATGAAATCTGAATGTGAAATTACAAATCTTTTTTGTATACCAGAATTAGAATATACCTATAGGTAGCTTACGACATGGCATAACAAAATAAGAAAGGTTTTGCATAATGAAAACAGATGAAGTGATGATAAAAGCTGCTATCAAAGTTATTGAAGCAGCAGATGCAGTCTTAATTACTGCTGGTGCAGGAATGGGAGTCGACAGTGGATTACCAGATTATAGAGGAGATGAAGGATTGTGGAAACAGTACCCGAAATTTAAGAATTTAGGTGTGTCATTTTCTGCGATAATAAATCCTCAACTTTTTGAAATAAATCCATATTTAGCATGGGGTTTTTATGGACATAGGTTAAATTTGTATCGCGAGACACAACCACATGAGGGCTTTGAATTACTAAGAAAATATTGTTTAAATAAAAAAGGAGGCTTCTTTGTTGTAACTTCTAATGTAGATGGACAATTTCAAAAAGCAGGTTTTGATGCAACAAAAATTTTCGAAATTCATGGTTCAATACATTATACGCAATGTTTAAACAGATGTAGTAGTGAAGTTTTTGATAATGAGATGTATGATTTTAATATAGATTTAGAGACATTGAATATTGATAAATTACCAACATGTCCATATTGTGAATCTCTATTACGTCCTAATATATTGATGTTTAGTGATGGTAGTTTACGACTAGAGAGATTACAAATCCAAAATGATAGATTCGAAAGATGGTTAGACTCCACAAGACCATACAAGTTAGTAATTATTGAAATAGGGGCGGGACCTGATATTCCAGCAATAAGAGAGTATGGAGAAAAAATAAATGAAGAAAGAAATAATGCAACTTTGATACGCATAAATCCAGATAATAAGGGTAATACTGACATTACACTAGAATCCAAAGGTCTTGAAACATTAAAATTATTATTTGGACAATAAAGGTCCACTACTCTTTTTATACTTATGTAGTCAAAAAGGAAAATAACATGAAACTACCAAATCTAGAGACACAAATATTTTTCAATTGCTTAGATGAATATTCTGATAATAAAAAAATAGCACCAGCACAACCTCAAAAAATGACTAAACCTATTCAAGATACTCTATTAACAGGAATAAGTGGGAAAGTTAAGGAAGATATCATCGTATATATTCATGGTTTTGCGAGTAGTTCACAATCAAAAAAAGTCCAGGCCCTAAAAGAACGATTTGGTAGCGCTATAATTTCTTTTGATCTTCATCATGAACCTAAAAAAGCGATAGAGCAATTAGAAAAATTCATTCAATCAAAAATTAAAAATTGTAATATTACATTAATAGGAAGCTCATTAGGTGGTTTTTATTCACTGTATTTAAGTGGTAAGTATATCTAAAAACTGTGTTAATTAATCCTGCATTGAATCCCATAATGACACTGAAAGAGTATGAAGATAAAGAAGTAATTTGTTATTCAAAAAGTAGTAGTTTTATTTTTAAAAAAGAATATTTACTACAGTTAAATCAATATGTCACTTCTCAGTTTAATAATAAAAACATATTACTATTACTTCAAATAGGAGATACAACGGTAGATTATAAAGAATCTATTAATTTTATTCCTGAAGTAAAAATGATAATTGAATCAGGGGGTTCTCACCAATTTGATGGGATAGAAAAATATTTTGAACATATTGGTAGTTTTATGGAAATAAATAGACCAAGAAGCAAGCTCTAGGGATTAAATAATTAGTATTTTGAATCACGTTTAATGCTGTACTCGGTATTGATATTTAACTTCAAGTACTCTTTTTCCCACGATAGTCTCTATCTCATATTGCTTCGGTTATGGCCTACAAAACCGTAAATTTATAAATTCCTACTGTTTTTGTACGTTTTGAATTGACACTTGCATGTTTTTATTTTAGAATTCAAAAATATAATAAAAAGGATGGATTATGATTCATACATCAGACAAAATGCTTCTGACAGAAATCTCTCGAGGATTGATTGCAGAAGGTGTTGGAGAAGCTTTAGACAAAATGGCTACTGCAGAAGAGCTTGATTCGGAAGAACGAGATTTTGTAATGGACATTCTTTCTAAGTTCAGAGATGAAATTGCTGAAGGCGCCATCGAAGGAACCAGATTTGTCAATGCAGACAGTCAGGCTATGATGGATATTTATTCCAAAGAAAAATGGATGGCTACAAACTAATAAGTAAAAATAGTTAGCCAACTCACAAAATGTTGGCTGCTTTCATCTTCCTTTGCTCACTTCAATCATTGTATCTCATAACAAGTTTATCTATTTAGTGTCCCGAAAAAGTAAATTTTTAGCAGCTATTTCACACGTGTATCTTTTATATTTAATACAAATATTCAAATTTAGTTCTTTTTACTCTTGTCACTAGGAGATTATTTATTTATTATTGCTGTTACGTTTAAAAGCGAATTGAATTTTACTGTACACAAGGACAAAAGATGTTAAATTATAAATTTATTCACACACCACATACTAATGAAAATATGAATTTCTTTCTAAATAAAGAACTGCGAGCAGAAGTTCTTGTGGAAATTTATCCACACAGGAATACTAATTATATGATCAACTTTACGATTTTAACACTTGATGACGATATTGGAAAAGCATTGGGTCCAAGTATTCTATATAACCATAAAGTAATAGTTCGTAAACTTTGGACCAGTGACAGAATAATTAGCTATGTGTCTAAAAATGATTATTTAGAAATTATTGTTGCAAAAGGCGAAGATCCTGAGTTTAAATACCTTTTAAAATATGAGCACATTCATAAATTATTTAATATAGATGTCTTTAAATTTAAAAACAATGATTGGCATAATGCCAAAGAACAGGAGTATTTGTTAGAATCTGAGTTCCTAGAGAACATTATGCTTTTTTAATAATTATTGTAAAGTCACAAATTTATAGCGGGCTAGGTCCGAGCTTACTATATCCCGTAGGTAATTGTTAAATAATATATATTTAGTCAGTCCTGAAAAAGCCACAGTTTTCAGAAATAGAGAAGAGACTAGGACTTAGGCAATAATCTAAAAACGCTTAACCCAAGTAATTGATATTTCACTGTATGTTCTTGTGATATATGCTGTAAATAATTAATCAACTGAATCATTTTAAGCATAAAAAGCAACCTTAAAAAGTTGTTCATCCACTTCTTAAGATTAAAAGCACTGGCAGCTAATAATAAA
>Ga0233442_1002905_pt1 | contig 10849 bp, 8 predicted proteins | sample SI_123_September_3_FD_182789 | JGI IMG/M metagenome (GOLD analysis project Ga0233442, IMG submission 182789) | Seawater microbial communities from Saanich Inlet, British Columbia, Canada - SI_123_September2016_150_MG | ecosystem: Environmental > Aquatic > Marine > Inlet | place: Canada: British...
CCCATAGGAATAAATTGGGTCTATAAGGCTATTTTCAGCAGCAGGTAAGGATTCAGGTCGACCATAAACTGCTACTGACGAAGCAAAAATAAAATTTTTAACATTGTGTTTAACACAGCTCTCAGCAAGAACAATGGTTGAATTAGCTGAACTTTTAAGGTCATGCAATGGTATTTCGTGAAGTGCATTGGTGTTAATTGTTGTTGCTTCGTGAATTACATAGTCAAATTTATGCTGTTCAAAAATTTTGTTAACAAAATATTCATCACTCGCATCGCCTTGATACAAGATAGCATCTTGGCTGAGATTGTTCATATGCCCAGTAGATAGGTCATCTAGGACAACCACTGCATAACCATCTTCAATCAGTCTATCAACTACATGTGATCCGATAAACCCACATCCGCCTGTTACTAGTACTACTTTTTTTTCTTTATCCTTCACTAGCTACTGTAAATCTGTTTTTAATACAGACTCTCCTTTCTTACAATTCTTTACTATTTTCTGCCCAATAACAGAATCTATCTCCTTAGGTCGTAATCCAGTAGCAGGCTTTCTAATAGCAATATCTTGCGCAGATATGTCACTTCCTTTTTTTACATCTCTATCCCATACCAAGCCTAATCGCCATTGATCACGCACTTGCATTTCACTATTAGCAGGCTCCAATACTGAATTTCCCATTCTACTTTCCGCCAAACGAATTTGCTCAACTAATTCTTTAAACTCCTTATAGTCTGAGCTAAACCAGTGATCGGGGCCAGGTAGATTTTTATCCAGCGTAAAATGCTTTTCTACCACCTTTGCACCTAAAGTTACCGCCTGCACGGCGCTCTCCCAACCCTCGGTATGATCTGAAAAGCCAATAGAAACTTGATAACGATCTTGCAGAGTTTGTATCTTTTTTAAATTTACATTTTCTGGAGACGTGGGGTAACTACTAGTGCAGTGCAATATAACCAGTTTAGATTTGTTAGGCTGAATCGATAAAATTGCATTGACTGCATCATCTATTTCCTCTTGATACGCCATGCCAGTAGAAATAATAATTGTTGCATCGGTTGATGCCATGTATTTTAGAAGTGGTATATGAGACAGGTAGTCTGAACCATTCTTAATATACTTCACCCCATGTGAGATTAAATCATCAACGCCACTTTTCGAAGTTGGCGTGCTTAAAAATACAATACCCAATTCATCACAAAGCTTGATTAAATCAGGTAGCCACTCTGTTTTAAATTCAGACCGCTTACATATATCAAATAACGGCTCTGTGATTTCTTTATCTCCATCTTTATAAGTGTGTAGTATACTTTTGTCGGATAGAAAATCTTCTGTTAAAAAATTTTGAAATTTCACAGCATCAGCGCCTGCTTTGGCAGCAGAGATAACAGATTCTTTAGCCAACTGGTAATCGCCATTATGATTCAAACCTACTTCTGCAATAATAAAGCAGTGTGTTTTATGTTTAGTCAATATTGCCTCCTTTCCCAGATTCTGTCAAAATCCTAAACATTAATTCTGCATATTTCCAATCTTCAAGTGTATCAATATCTTGAGTTAAATATCTTGGAATCACTACGGGAAGTGATCCAGATGAAAAAATCTCATGTTCATCTGTAAACGCTTCAGAGGTGCCCCAATAAAATTGCCCCGCATCATGATAAGCCTCTTCTAAATCTTGAGAGCGCTCTAGGATGAATTCTGACCAAATAGGCTCAATACCATTATCTTTAATTCGAAGCGAGCGCTGAACAGGAAATGCAAATGTTGTCACCGAAAATGAAAAGTCGAGCCCACCTTTTTGAATGTTATTAAACCCCTCTTGAATATATTTTGGCTGTAAAAATGGAGCAGTTGCATATATACAACACGCATACTCAACTGTTTCACCTTGTTCAAAAAACCACTGTATAGCATGCCTTACAACAGCATTCGTACCTGTATGATCATCAGAAATATTTGATGGTCGAATATAAGGCACTTCAGCACCATATTTTTTTGCCACTTCAGCAATTTCCTTATCATCTGTAGAGACAATAACCTTATCAAACAAACCTGAATTAAGTGCTGCCTTTATTGAGTAGGCAATAATCGGCTTACCCAGAAAATTCTTTATATTTTTACGAGGTATTCGCTTACTTCCACCTCTGGCAGGTATTACAGCAATTATCATGATAATTAATAGATCTTATTCTATGATAATATACGAAGGCAACGGTGTGAGTGGAGAGCGCACTATTCTATAATTTTGAATTCCTAAAACCTCATCAAATGCAATAGTTTCTCCTGGAAACTCAGAGAAGTTTAGCTCGTCAAAACCAATAATACTGCCCTTTCCTAGTCTCCCTTTAATCAATTCAAGACATCTTTTGGTAGGCTCATAAATATCAAAATCAAAATAAGCTAACGCTACAATTGTTTCTGGATGTTGTTTCAAGTACTTCTCTAGAGTTACAGATGCGTCACCTTTAACCAACTCATATTTTTTCAAATGTGAAATTGGAGACTCGCTCTCATGGTAAGCCAAAACTTTGTCCAAATACAATTCATAGTCATCGGCCACACCATAAGACCCAACACTTACATTATCAGATTGACCATCCTTTTCATCTACTGATGGAAAACCTTCAAAAGTATCGAATCCAATAATTTTCCTAGTGTGGTTAAACGGCTCATACATCCCTCTAAAATTTTCAAATAATGCTTGATTCTGCCCCCATCTAACACCAAACTCCATAACCACTCCATTTACATTAATTATTTTTTTGTACATTTCATGCATAAAAATAATTCTAGAAAGGTGCTTTCTACTTAAAAATAGTCCTAGATTGTCCAATTGCTCATCATGCGCAATAGGTGATTTCTTGTACAAGTCATAGAATTCATTTCTGTTTTCACACTCTTGAGCACTAGATTTTTCTGTATCTTTTTTTATATCCATTTTTCTCCCTTTAAATCTATTTTAAATTTTTTTCTAAACACTTTATCACCTTATCTTGCTGATTTTTTGTCATTGTAGAGAACAAAGGTATGCTTATCGCACTATTGTAATATTCCTCAGAAACAGGGAGGTCGGCTGATTTAAAACCTAAGGACTTATAATAAGGCTGCATGTGAATTGGAATATAATGCACATTTGCACCGATGCCACCTTCTCTAAGTTTATTAAAAATTTTCGCCCTATTATTAACTTTAATCGGATACAAATGCATTGCTGACAAGCCATCTTCAAATTGACTGGGTTTAACTAATGTCATACCATCTAACAACTTGTCATATCTTTCTCTAAGAATATTGCGTCTAGCAACAAAGTCATCAAGTCTTTGCATTTGACTAATGCCTAGAGCTGCTTGTAACTCCGTCATACGGTAATTAAAACCCAAATCGATTTGCTGGTAATACCAGTCGCCCTCTGACTCTTTATTCATTAAGCTTGGGTTTCGAGTAACGCCATGACTTCTTAATAGTTGCATTTTTTCAGCCAATTCTCGTGAATTTGTTGTTGCTAAGCCACCTTCTGCTGTTGTTATAATTTTCACTGGATGAAAACTAAAAACCGTAATATCCGAATATTGACAATTCCCAATAGGCTTGTCTAAATATTTACCCCCAATGGCATGAGCTGCGTCTTCAATAATACTAAATCCATACTCTCTACCCAAAGAGCTAATTTTTTTCATATCACAAGATTGTCCTGCAAAATGCACAGGAATTACAACTCTCGGGAGCTTATTATCTTTCTTCGCCTGAATAAGCTTTTTCTCTAACTCTATGGCCGACATGTTGTATGTTTTTTTATCGATATCCACAAAATCAACCTTTGCACCACAATAGAGTCCACAATTAGCAGAAGCGACAAACGAATTCGGACTAGTCCAAAAATAATCCCCTTTACCAAGGGATAAAGCCAAACAGGCAATATGAAGAGCGGAAGTGGCACTATTAACCGCCACTCCATATTGAGAGCCACAATAATTAGAAACTGCTTCTTCAAACAAAGGAACTTGCGGGCCTTGGGTTAGAAAATCTGACTGCAGGACGCCAACAACTGAATCAATATCAGACTGGTTAATGTCTTGCTTGCCATAAGGAATCACGCTTAGATGCCTCCTATCTTATTACGATTTTTTTCAATCCAATCCTGCAATGTTTTAATCTCCATCCATTCTTTATTGCTATCAGAAGTGTACATAAAGTCTGGATTAACTTTAACGCCGTCTCCGATTCTTTCTGGATCTTTAGCCCATTCATTAATAGATGGCAAGATTTTGTAATGGTCAGAATATTCATAGGTATAGAGCGCATCTTCTGGTCCAATCATTTGCTCATGTAGTTTTTCACCAGGGCGAATACCGATCTCCTCTTGTTTAGCATTTTTGTCAATCGCTAACGCCACATCAGTAACCTTCATAGAAGGGATCTTCTTAACGTAAATCTCACCACCCTTCATGTCATCAAAGGCATGCCAAACAAGCTCTACGCCTTCTTCTAGTGAGATCATAAAGCGAGTCATTTTGTTATCTGTGATTGGTAATACACCGTCTTTTGCAATCGATATAAAGAATGGAATAACAGAGCCACGAGAGCCCATAACATTACCATATCTCACCACTGAGAAGCTTGTGTCGTGACTCCCGCTGTATGAGTTGCCAGACACAAACAGCCTGTCGGAGGTCAGCTTAGTGGCCCCATATAGGTTAGCGGGACTACTGGCTTTATCAGTAGACAAAGCCACTATTCGCTTAACACCTTTATCGATACAGGCATCAATAAGATTCATAGCGCCAACTACATTAGTCTTAACACACTCAAATGGATCATATTCAGCGGTAGGAACAATTTTTGTTGCAGCCGCATGAACTACATAGTCAATGCCGTCTAGCGCTCTATATAGTCTATCTTTATCACGTACATCACCTATCAAAAAACGAACCCTAGGGTCATCCTTAAACAGTTTTGCCATTTCCCACTGCTTCATTTCGTCGCGTGAAAAAACAACTAATCTTTTTGGGTTGTACTTTTTCAAGGTCATTGGTATAAACGTATGACCAAATGACCCTGTTCCGCCAGTAATCAGAATTGAAGAGTTAGTTAACATGTATTTTTCCTATATATTTTCTTTCAGAATAATTTCATTGTAAGTTCCAACGGACTTTATGTTGCCACCTTCAAGTTCAATAATTTTATCGCAATTTTTTAATGTGGTTAACCTATGTGCAATCATTAGGACGGTTAAGTTATTTTTTAATTCATTTATGGTATTTATAACTTCAGATTCTGTTTCATTATCCAATGCGCTGGTTGCCTCATCAAATATAATTACATCTGCCTCTTTGTACAGCGCCCGTGCAATACCTATGCGTTGACGCTGGCCACCAGATAACTTTACACCTCTTTCACCGACTTTTGTTTGATACTGGTGCTCCATTCCTTTAACAAGTTTAGATATTTGCGCCTGTTTAGCCGCCCTCTTAACTCTATCAAAATCAATCTCCTCTTCAGTGCACCCGAATGCAATATTTTCTGCAATAGTGCCATCTGAAAGAAATACGGACTGTGGCACGTGTGCAATATGCTTTTGCCATAAATGTAAATTATTGGCATCAACCAAAGTCTCATCAACAAAAATAGACCCACTCGTTGGGGATAATAAACCCATTATAATATCAAATAGGGTGCTTTTTCCACTACCAGTTTGACCAATAACTCCAATACTTGAGCCTTTAGTTATCTCTAAATTAATATCATCTAAAATCCAAGGAGTCTTATTTGTATAACGAAAACAAGCACCTTTCAATCTGATTTTATCATCAAAAACAATTGGCGTTAAAGAGGTATTATTAACATAATCAGGCAAAGGTTGATCTAAAAATTTTAACACATCTTCCAGTGATGACTTGGTGCCTCTTATCGTGCTAATCGAGGCGTATACTTGTTGCAATGCCGGCAGCATTCTCTGGGCGCCTAATGCGAGCGCACCCAGTATTGGCATTACAGCGCCAACACCACTTTCCGAAAGAGTTAATGAGTAGGCTAAACTCGCAATAAGCACCATTCCAAGAGCCTCCATCAAAAAACGAGGACTGCCACTAATAATTGAATTATTACCTTGCGCGTACCTTAAAGATAAATCCGACTTACGGAAGATATCACAATAGTACCTTTGATTACCATCGAGCAACACGTCACGAATTCCGCCAAGACCTTCTTGTAATGACTTTACAACATTTGTTGATTCAGCAGCGATTTGTCGACTATTAAACCCTAAATGATGGCGAGATTTAACAATAATAAACCAATAAAGCGCACCAAACCCTACTGAAGAAATGAGCGCCGCAATAATATGGATAGAGAATAATGCAATTAACACCCCGGTAAGAAGGACTATAGAGCTAATAAACAACAACATTGGTGTGACAATGCCACCAATCACATCATCTACTTTTCTCACTATACTAGTAATTATTTCACTACTATTTCTAGATATGTGGACATCATAATCCTGATAAAGAGTTCGGTTGTAAATTTCAACACCAATATCCGAACCTGTGGCGTATGAAAATCTAGTCATAACATACAATAACAACACCCTTACTAACCCTGAAAATAATACTACACCAATAAAAATAAGCGTCATAGGCAATACAATTTGATCAGGATTGGTAAGGTTGAATAGTTGGATTATTGGCTGTGCATATTCATGAGTGTAAATAAAATTTGGATCTGATATTGCACCAAGAAACGGCAGTACAGCGCCCAAACTTAACACTTCAGTAAATGAAGAGATTAGCATCAAAATAGATATATAAAAAAATTGTTTTTTCCGCTTACTAGAGAAAAAATTCCACAATTTTTTTATTAAGTAAAAGAATCCATTCATTTGCATATTTCTTATGTATTCCTAAATATATTTATAAAATCATAAAACGTCTAATCAGAAATTATACAATCCTGACATGCGTATACTTTTTCTTGATCGCCACAAATTTTATTAATTGGCAAATCTTGTCCTTTTCTCCACAAATCAACTGCATATTTTTTATTAAAGCCACTTATAATTTTAAAAACATAGCTTGACTTGTTGAGTGTCTCATAAGACATGCTAATTCTATGTGCTGGATATTTAGGTGATCTTTCATCGGCAACAATACTATTTTTTTTATAAGAATGCTCAGGAAATAATGACGCAGTATGTCCATCTTCACCCATGCCTAGTAGAACAATGTCAAATTTTTTAACATTGTTCACAATCTTTTCATAGTGAGAAACTCCTAATTTTGTACCTAACTCCGCCCGAATAAAATTTATATTTTTTTTTGGGATTGGGCCGTCTTTCAGCCAAATTTTATTAATTAAATAATCATTTCTATTGCTATCCCCTTGCATCAAGCAGCGCTCATCTCCTATATAAATATACCACTTCTTCCAATTAGATTTCGAATTATTTAAAATTCTATAAACATTAGAGAAACTCGACCCTCCAGCTAGAACTATTGTAAATTTATTTGTGGATCTGATTGAATAATCAGCAACATTTAAAATATCTCTAGCCAGCTTCTCTGAAAGAGTATTGATATCTTTAAAAATTAGCCAGTTGTCTTTTAACATTTACTTTCTAAAGATTGACTAAATACTTGTGCTAGGTGCTTAGATTGAACTTTAAAAATATCTAAAATTTGTTTTCTACAGCTTGTTCCTGTTGCAACCAATATATCTTGAGGGTTAATTTTTTCAATATAAGCATCCAAAGAATTATGCGCTATTTTCTCCGATATTTCTATATGTTTATATCCAAATTCTCCGGCCATGCCACAACAGCCGCCATTAATAACTTCAAATTGTATTTCTGGAATGAGTTTTATAGCTTTTATAAGATTCTCTGATACAGTCAATGCCTTTTGATGACAATGTTCATACACCCAAACCTTAATTGGCATTGCACTAAATTTTGGTAGTGCGTCCAATGAATCTAACTCTAACAACAACTCTTCAAATAACAAAACATTAGGTAACTTTCCGTCGAGTAAGCTTTTAGCTTCGTCGCGCCAAACTAACACTTCGCTAGGCTCAATACCTACAACAATGTCATTTGTAGCAATGTCACTAAGTTGAAAATATAATGCTTTAAGTGCATTTTTAGCTTCATTAAGCAAGCCGCAAGACACCAAAGCCACTATTGAACTTTTGGGGAAAATGACCTGGACATTAACTTCACATTTCTTTAAAAAGTTAAGCACGTCTTGACCAATATTTACATCATAATACTGGGTAAATATATCGGCTACCACCCAAACAGTCGTACTATAATTTTCATCATTAGGCTCACAGCCAATCCACCAATCACTCAACAACTCTTTTTGCAATAAAGGTGGCTGCCTTTCAAACTTAAGAAGCTTCCTACTAAGAAATGAATTCTGTAAAAAGTTAAATACATCTGGAGCCTTGGATCCGACTTTTAAAATATTCCCTAAATTCTTTATATGCCATGATTTAGCATAACTACCTATATTTCTAATCTGAAATAAATATTCAGATTTCAATCTTGCCATATCAACATTTGCAGGACATTCACTCTTACACGCCTTGCAAGATAAACATAAATCTAACGATTCTTTCAGTTCGCTATTTTCAAGACTCTTGGTTGGATCTTCTGAAGATAAGACTCTCCTTAATAAATTGGCACGCCCTCTAGTGGAAAATTCTTCGCTTCTAATTACTCTATATGATGGACACATAATACCACCTATAGATTTTCTACACACTCCTGCTCCATTGCACTTTTCTACAGCATAGTAAAATGATAGATCATCTTTCCAATCAAAAGCAGTTATTAACTCTTGTTGACTAACGACAGGACGTAAATTTTCTAATATACCTCTATCAGATAAGATAACACCAGGATTAAATAAATTACAAGGGTCGAAAATGTGTTTTAAATCAACAAAATATTGATATACATTTTTCCCAAACTGTTCTTTTAAAAATGGAGCTCTAATCCTGCCATCTCCATGCTCACCCGATAGAGATCCATGGTATTTTTTTACAATTTTTGAAACATTCTTTGCAATACTGTGCATTATTTCTTGATCTTGTTTTTTGGACAGATTAAGTTCAGGTCTTATATGAATTAAGCCCACTGAAGCGTGCCCATAATACACAGCTTTCACATTATAAGATTGCATTAATGATTTAATTTCTTGATAGTATAAATATAACTTATCTACTGGTACCGCAGCGTCTTCAATAACCGCAATTGCTTTTTTAGGCCCAACTTTTCCCATTAACAGGCCTAAGCCTGCTTTGCGCACCTCCCACACTTTACTCCTATCCTTTTTGTTAATTAATTTAGCACTGTATGCACCATTAGAAAGTAGCATAGCCTGACATTTTCCTATTTTGGAGTTAAGCTCTTTTAAAGAAGAGGAGAAAAATTCAATAATAAGCACTGACTCCGGATTCCCATCAATCCACATTCTATTTCTCTGCTGTTCATTATTATTCTTGCTAGCATCCAGTGTCGGTCTATCAATATATTCAACAGCAGACGGATTAAACTTAACTAAATCTTTTACTAAATTTAACGACTGCCCATCTGAAGAAAAATGAGCAACCATCAGTTCCTTGTGTTTTGGCAGATTTACTAAATTTAACGTAGCACTAACTATAACACCTAGAGTCCCTTCTGACCCACATATAAGTGATACTAAATTAAAACATTTACCATTTTTATTAAATGGTTTATATTTACGAATTAACTCATCAAGTGCATAGCCAGTATTTCTTCTGATTAAACTTTCATCCGGAAATGCATCCAAAATTTCTTGTTGATTATTATTTAATAAATTAATAACAAATCTATATATATCTCCTTCTAAGGTTTGTATAGATAACTTATCATCCAATTCTTTTGTAGTTAGCTCTTTAAACTCAACCAAACTCCCGTCTGACAAAATTACTTCTATCGATTTAATATGATCCCTTGTGGTACCATAAAATATAGAATATGAACCACAAGAGTTATTGCCAATCATGCCGCCAATCATCGCCCTATTTGATGTTGATGTATCGGGTGCAAATTTTAAGTTGTATGGCTGTAGAAATAAATTTAGGTCATCTTGGATAACACCCGGTTCTACTATAATTTCTTTTCTATCTTCAAAAAAATCAATAATACTATTAAGATGTTTTGATATATCGACCAACACCCCACTACCAATTGCTTGGCCACCTATTGACGTGCCACCTGCTCGCATTGTAAATGGCTTTTTATCAGATAGAATATTTCGTATAACGCCAATTAAATCATTGCGATCTTTGGGGTAGATAATCTCTTTAGGATTTATTTCAAAAATTGATGCATCTGTAGATGTTAGCATTTATAAATTTACAACTAAAAGTGACTTGTATTATATTTTTGCTGATTAAAAAATAAATACTGCTTACAATAGAGCGGGTAAAGGCACGCACCTGAGCCACCTGAGAGAATAACTGGAATTATTTTAGACAATGCTTTTTTTTGATATTGGTTTTTGTGTCAATTGTACAACGGCTACCGCACTACAAACCTTTAAATATTGGTTAGCAGCACCCCTCAAGGGGGTATTAAACAGAATAAGCAATATTATTAATATTAAAAAGGGTTATTTTAGACTAATAATCACGCAAAAAAAAAAAGCGTTTGTAAATAGTTTAATTTGATATGTATTTTATTTTGTGTGAATTTGGAGTGAAAAACAAAGAGCAATAAATGCCAAGAAAGTCAACGCAGTTGACTCTTCTCTTGGCATTTTAATTTGCTAACAACTCGTTAGCTAACTTCTCATCTTCTTTGTTCAGAATGTCTATA
>Ga0233442_1002912_pt1 | contig 10839 bp, 10 predicted proteins | sample SI_123_September_3_FD_182789 | JGI IMG/M metagenome (GOLD analysis project Ga0233442, IMG submission 182789) | Seawater microbial communities from Saanich Inlet, British Columbia, Canada - SI_123_September2016_150_MG | ecosystem: Environmental > Aquatic > Marine > Inlet | place: Canada: British...
AAAAAGCCTTTGCTGGCATATTGTTGGACTTGGCTTTTTTGACCAGCTCCTTGATCATAGTTGCCCCATCGAGCAGGCTGTACTCGGTGTGGCCTGCCCTTTGCCTACCTGCCCACTCTCGCCTTTGGTGGTGGTATCGCAGCCAGTGCCCTAGTCGTGCTCGCCTCCAGTTCCTCCAGAGACCGACAGATCTCCATGCCCCTGCTCTTGCTCTCTGGCATCGCCCTGTCCACTATCGTCACTGCCGCCATCAATCTCATGCAATTTTTGTCTGCATCCAACACTGCCGTTGCCGCTCGCGGCCTCGATCTCTGGCTGATGGGCGGACTCAGCGGCAGATCATGGCCAGAGCTCTATGTCGCTACATCGTATATATTGCCATGCATGGCTATCTCCCTGCTCTTTGCCAAGCCACTCTCTGTAGTGGCACTCGGTCAAGACATGGCCGCTTCGCTCGGCATCAAAGTAGGGCAGACTCAAGTCGTAATATTAGCGCTCGCCGTGCTTCTGACCAGCGCCGCAGTATCTTTGAGTGGGCTGATCGGATTTGTCGGCTTGATCGCGCCTCATCTAGCACGCAGATTGGTCAAGCATGGCTTTGCCCAATGCATGATCGCAAGCGCACTTTGCGGCGCTATCGTGCTTTCGGCCTCGGACCTCATCGCACGCACGGCCAACCCTAGTCAGGAAGTACCTCTTGGCTGTGTGATGGCCTTGTTAGGAGGTCCATTCTTTTTGCTGGCCTTACGCAAGGGAGCTAAGCAAAATGTCGTCTAAGATCTCGGCTTGCTCTGTTGCTGTGGGATTTGAACCACTGTCGCCTCTTTTGAGCAAAGTAGACCTGACGCTCGAGGCAGGCAAGATACTGGTAGTGCTCGGACCAAATGGTTGTGGCAAATCGACTCTCATAAAGGCCCTCGCGGGCCGCAGCCTGCCAATGTCCGGTCGAGTCTGCCTGGATAGCGATGGGGCTAGTCTCACTGATATCGATCCAAGGACACTGGCCCGCGAGGTCGCCTATGTCGCACAATCCATCGTCTTTCCACCGCATTTGAGCTTGAGAGAATTTGTCGCACTTGGACGCAATCCGCATCAGCAATGGTTCAATTTTTATCAATCCTCAAAAGATAAGGAGATAATCCAGTCTGCCATAGATCGCACCAATCTCTCGCACCTGGCCGACCATCGAGTAGCGAGTCTCTCCGGCGGCGAGAAGCAACGCGCACAACTGGCTCTGGCTCTGGCACAGACCACTCGCTTTATCATATTGGATGAGCCTACCGCCAATCTCGACTACCGTCACCAGCTGGAATTGATTTGTATCCTGCACCAATTAAAAAGCGAGGGTCTAGGCATCTGTGTCGTCTTGCATGACCTCAATCTCTCTCTGCAATTGGCAGATACAGTGGTGCTTTTGGCAAAGGGAGGCATTTATGCTCATGGAGCCAGCAGTGAGGTATTGACCGAGCAAAATCTCCAGGATGTCTTTGGGGTACAGCTCGTAAGACTGCACGATGACAAATACCAGGGTTTTGTCCCAGCTGCTGTGATCTAGCAAATCAAAATAAAACACCGAATGATCTAAGAGACCAATCGGTGTTTTTGTTTGCTTTCAACTAATCTTGCGGATTTGATTGCAAATGAGCCCAGATCTTGCCTAAGGCTTAGACATAATATGGATAGCTGTTGTAGCGATAATTGTTGTAGTTCATCGCATAGCTAGGACCATAGTTGTAGTTGGGATAATAGTTATTCCAGCCACCATAATTGCCCCCGCGACCAATGTTGCGCGCCATCTGCACGCCGGCAAATATCGGCAATATCGAGCCGACTGTGCCGGTTATGGCACCTATAGCCCGACCCAGACCCGTATCTTGAAAGTCTCTGTAGCCAGGATTGTAATAATCATTGACTGCACTCACGCGACCGCGAGGACCAGCGATCTCCCAACCGGATTGGCCAGGACCGACAAATGGAGGGGTGCGATAGTAGGCGTCTCCGCCCCACGCTTGACGACCACCGCCGCAACGGCCGTAGCAGTCATTGATGGGTGGCATGAAACGACTGTTTTGCATCTCCCACTGGACCTGGTTACGGTAATTCATTCGATCGTACATCTGTTGATTCATCGAATAGTCGTAACAGGCGCCCTGTCTAAAATTGCGACTATAATCGTCGTAACGGCGATCCTGACCGTATGACTGATAGCGATCGCCACCATTGATATTGATGATGACCGTGCTATCACGGATGTCTATATCACGGTCGCCATTGCGCAGGGTGACCGATTGATTGTGGCGGTCGCCAGTCCTGCAGGGGGCTTCGTTGCGATAGGATTGCAGGTTGTCCTGCACGTCGTTGCGAGGAGTGACAAACAAGTCGCGGTCTTGAGCCGCTGGTGGTTGTTCACTGGCGCGATACTTATCTCCCATGGGGGTCTTCTCCTGGTATGGTGACCTGTCCGCAAGCGGTCACTCTGTGCTCATATGTCTATACATTACCGGCGCAATTTGGACTGTCAATGGGAAAATCACCACGGAGCCCGCACGGCGGGGCTTTCAAGCCATAAAGCTTGTTTGCAATGTACCCAAAAACAAAATCAGCCAAACAAATGTAAGGCTCGGATGATCTTTGGCAAAAAGATAAAGCAACCACATATAACAGCTGCAAAACTAGCGACGAGCACTGCCGCCGCCGCCGTGTCCTTGGCATAGCGAGCAGCAGCGTGATACTCGTAATTGGCCTGGATGTCGACCACATGCTCGATGGCGGTATTCATCAATTCGGCAAACAGCACAAAGCAAATCGAAAGCCCCAACAAGACCCAGGCCAGAGGCTCAATATCAAAATACAAGCCCATCAAAGCAGCGATGGGCGCAGCTACGCAATGGATGCGAAAATTGCGCTGCGTAGCAAAGGCATGCCCCAGGCCCCGAAAAGCAAAATAAAAAGACTGCCCTACCGATTGCGCCCGGCCGATTTTGCGGTCCTCTTCTTTTTGCTCTGGATTATCTTTCATGGCGATAGCTTAGCAATTGCGCGCAAAACCCGCTCTATCGAGGATACGCTTCTGCCTTCCCATCATTTCTTTCTCATCATCGGCATCTATATGATCAAAACCCATCACATGCAGACAACCGTGCACAAATAAAAATGCCATTTCTCTCTCTATAGAATGCCCATACTCGATCGATTGCTCCAGCGCCTTCTGCACGCTTATAAAGAGCTCGCCAACTTGCCAATCGCAATCGATAGAGCCTATTGCAGAGTCTAGCGGCAGATCTTTTAGGTGAAATGGCACAGACAATTGAATGGGAAACGAAAGTACATCGGTCGGACGATTTTTATCGCGCCATTGCCTGTTAATCTGGGCGATAGATTTATCAGAAATCAATTGACATGACATTGTGCCCAGCGCAAACAAGCGCGTTAGATCGATATCATCTTCGGCAGTCAGCCATTGAGGCGTATTTTTTACCAGATCATCTTGGACTTGGGCGAGCAAGGCCTCAAAAGTCTTTTGCCACTCACCGGTCGAGACCTTGATCTTACGCTGTCTGTTATGCAATTCGAGACGCACTTGCCAGCTCCTTATCGCCGTGGTAGACTCCCGGTCATCGAGATATAAATATTTAGTCGTAGGCTTACGTAGGTAGCCTACGGCATTTTGCTGTTTCTACAGCCTGATTTTAAACGGATATTAAATTGAACCAGACAGACAAGACCATGACAGACCAGACCCGCATAGAAGCCATCGCCGAGCAAGTATTGGCTCCTCTGGGCTTTGCTCTCATCGAGGCCAAGCTCGGTCAGGTCGGCCGGAGCAAAAATCTCGAGATCATCATATACAAATTGGATGGTACTGCTATCTCACTTTCCGACTGCGAGACTGTGAGCCGCAGTCTGGATCAAGCTCTCGAAGAGCCACAGCAAACCGAGCAGATTGCCTTTTTGCGCAATGCCTATACTCTGGATGTTTCAAGTCCAGGCATAGATAGATTGATCAAGCATCCAAGAGAATACGAAATATTTAAAGGTCGCAAGGTCGAGGTCAAAACAAAAGGAGACGCGGGGCAATCGGCTGGTATAGCCCTGGGACCGCACGTGATCGGCACGCTGGTGGCCGGCACCGCTGATGGTATCACCATCGCCAATGCCACCGCCGTCATGCAAAATGCCGACAAAAAAAAGAAAGGCTCAAACAAGGCCAAAGAACTAGCCGCTCCCCTGGACAAGGAGCTTGCTATTGCAAACGCAGACCTCATATCGGTGAGGCTCTATCCATTGACACTCAATAAGATTTTAGCCGAGCAAGGCGGCGAGGAAGGCCAGGATCTGGCCGAATCCGCCCAAATTGCAGAAATATGAAACACAACTAAATAGGTCAATACCGGGAGGTAAAAGTGATCAAAATTGGCGACAAACTTCTTGAAGCAGCCGAAGAGCTGGAGAGAGAGCGCAATATACCGCAAGAAGAATTTATCTCTTATGTTTGCGATGCCATCGTTGCCGCCTACAAAAAGAAAGTCCCCGATCACGATGTCGAAGGCGTCAGAGCTATTTTTGACACTGAGACCGGCGAAATTGGCATCTTTGCCCCTAAAGAAGTAGTCGACGAAGTCTCCAACGAATACCACGAGATCTCACTCGCCGATGCACAAGACTTGATCCCTGACGTCACCTCAGGCGAAGTATTGGAAATCGAAGTAACGCCTGCCGATTTTTCGGAGTTTGGTCGTATCGCCGCTCAAACAGCCAAGCAACTGATCACGCAGCGCCTACGCGAAGCCGAAAAAGAATTGATCAAAAAAGAATTTGAAGCGCGCAAAGGCACCTGCACTACCGGTCAGATAGAACGTATCGAAGTCATCTCCAATTCGCGTAATAACGTCATCGTCAATCTCGGCCGTGTCGAAGGCTGCATGCCCAGCCGCGAACAATTGCCCGGCGAGACTTATCGCGTAGGCAACCGCGTACGCGTATACGTACTCGAGCTGCGTGACACTGGTCGCGTCCCTCAGATCATCGTCTCCCAGGCACATCCTGAGCTCGTTCGCGAACTATTCGAACTCTATGTGCCCGAGATCGAAGACAACACAGTCGAGATCAAGTCCATAGCCAGAGAAGCCGGTTACCGCACCAAGATCGCCGTCCATTCCGAAGACAGCGATGTAGACCCGGTTGGCGCCTGTATCGGTACTCGCGGCGTGCGTATCCAAAACGTAGTCGCCGAATTGCGCAACGAAAAAATCGACGTGATCCGATATTCTCTCGATCCTGTCGACTACATCTCCAACGCTCTTTCGCCGGCCCGCATCACCACTGTGGCCCTCTATGACGACTCGCCGGAAGCCAACGGCAAGCGCGCCGAAGTAATCGTGCCGGACGATCAGCTCAGCCTCGCCATTGGCCGTGGCGGCCAAAACGTGCGTTTGGCAGCAAAATTGACCGGCTGGAAAATCGATATCAAGTCCGAAAGTCAGGCTGGAGGTTCGTTCCGCAATATGGACGAATTGACCGCACAATAATCTGCCCGCAAAAAATCGGCTCCAGAGTAAGGCGTAACTGCGCACCTGGAGCCGATTTATCAATTAATGAAATGACGATAACCAAAAGACTCTGCATCATTTGCCGCAAATCGATCGATCGCAAAGAAATGATCAGATTGACTCTAGAGTGCACGACCGGCAAAATCGTGCTCAACACAAATTATAAGAAATATTTCGGAAGATCGGCATATCTTTGCAGGTCTCAAAGCTGCATCGACTCAGCTTTGAAGACGCCAAGAATTAAGCAGGCACTGGAAGGTCGCAAGACCAAAGGCCGGCCAAATCAACGAAAAGTGGCTTGGCCACTTGAAGCACAACTTATGGAGAGTATCCTCACAATGTATACAGGCATGGGGAAAACGTGCCAAAATACTGGGGGAAATGGAGAGGTCTGAATGGACGACAGGGTACGAATCTACGAGCTAGCGAAGCGGATGAATGTCTCTAACCAGGAGATCATAGATGCTTTACGCGAACTCGGCTACGACGTCAAGAGTCATTCGAGCACCGTCGACAAACAAGCAGTAGGCCTCTTGATACAAAAACTCAAAAAAATAACGAGACCAGCGACGCCGCCAAGGGCGGACCTGGCAAACAAGCACCGGCAAAGCCAGGCGCCGCTAAAGGCAAGATGCCTCCGCCCGCGCCACCCGAACTCGCAGCTGCGCCGGTCAAACCAAGGGTGTTGGGCCGTTACAGACCAACACCTCCGCCGGATCCCAACGCACCGGTACAGCAAGCAGAGCCGCCAGTGACACAGGACGCTCCCGCTCACCAGGATGCGCCCCATGCAGTAGAAACACCTGTAGCTGATGGGGGAGCCCAGAAAGAAGCAGCCGCAAGAACCAATCCTGTATCAAGCCCCGAATCAGAATCTGGTGCTGATGCAAGCTCGACTGTTCAGCAAACTCACAATGCACAGCAAGCAGCCGAAGCCCCACAGCTTGGCCAGACCGCTGCGCCTGGGGCCGCTGATAAGACCAAGACAGGTCAGACTCAAGGTCACATCATCAACCAGAGTGCTCAGAGCCCAGTCAAGCCTCCGGTCAGCCAACCCTCACAAGAGACCATCAAGGCACCCCAGCCTCCAACGCAAGACTTTGAGCCACTGGATACTCGTGGCAAGTTTACTGGCGATGAATGGTCGGACAATGATAAATGGGGCAAAAAGACCATCCGCAAGTTGGACCTGCCCAAAAAGAAAGACCCGAGCGAGGCAAAGGCCGACGAGAAGCCTGCCGAACCTGCAGCCAAAGCAGACGCCTTTGGGGCAGCAAAAGCCGGTGCAGCTGGCAAAGAGAAAGATAAGTTTGAAAAAGGGCACAAGCCCAAAGGCAAGGAACACTATAAGGATGACCTGGACGAGTTTAATGCAAGTGGCCAGGAGCCAGCGCGGCCGATGACACCAAGCCAGCCAATCAGAGTAGCTGCTCCTAGCAATCGTGGCGCCCACACGCCTCGCAAGCCTGGCAATCGCCAGGGCCATGGCGACAAGAGCGCCAACAAAAAAGAAGAAAAGCAAAAACCCGAAAAAGAAGTCATCGAGATCCCTAAAGAAATCGTGCTGACCAATAGCCTCACGGTCCAAGAATTGGCGATCAAGATGCACGTGCCCGAAACAGAGATCATCAAAAATCTCTTTATGCGCAATATCATGCGCACGGTAAACCAGCCTGTCGAGCTCGAGCTTGCCAAAGAGCTGGCAGTGCAAATGGGCTACGAAGTCCTTACCGAAGAAAAAGAGCCCGAAGTAGTAGAAGCGCCCGTACAAGAACTATCCGAAGAAGACAAGGCCAATCTGGTCATGCGCCCGCCGGTAGTGACCATCATGGGTCACGTCGACCACGGCAAAACCAGCTTGCTCGATGCCATCAGGCAGACCAAGTTTTTGTTGACCGATGCAGAAGCAGGCGGGATCACCCAACACATCGGCGCTTATCACGTCGAAGTACCGGACGAGGATGGACATCCGCGCCAGATCGTATTTTTGGATACGCCCGGTCACGAGGCCTTTACGGCTATGCGTGCTCGAGGTGCCAAGGTCACTGACGTAGCTATCCTGGTAGTTGCAGCCGACGACGGCGTCATGCCTCAGACGATCGAAGCTATCGACCACGCTAAGGCAGCCGGAGTACCGATCATTGTCGCCGTCAACAAGATCGACAAGCCCGGAGCCGACCCGGACCGCGTTTTATCTCAGTTGATGGAGCACGGCCTGGTCGCCGAAAAATACGGCGGCGAAGTCGTGACCTGCGAAGTATCAGCCAAAAAGCGCATGGGACTGGATTACTTGCTTGAGATGATCTTGCTTGTAGCCGACATCCTGGACCTCAAGGCCGATCCAGACAAACCAGCCACAGGCTTTATCGTCGAAGCCGAGCTCTCCAAATCACGTGGTGCCGTCGCCACTGCACTAGTCGAAAATGGCACCATGCGCGAAGGTGACTTTATCGTTGCTGGCAGCAAGGTCGGTCGTGTCAGAGCTTTGTTTGACGATCGCGGTCAGCGGATCAAGGGCGCAGGTCCTTCGATGCCTGTAGAGGTCCTCGGCTTCAACGAGACACCAGTAGCAGGCGAAAGATTTCAAGTCGTCGAAAACGCTCAAAGACAAAAGGAACTGGCAGAGTCTCATCGTGGACAAGAAGCCAAGCAGCACCACGTCTCGCTGGAGACATTGCACGACATGCTCGAACGCGGCGAGGTCAAGGACCTCAATGTCATCGTCAAGGCAGACGTGCAAGGTACAGCCGAAGCCATCGCCGATCAGATCCGCAAGCTCTCGGGCTCCGAAGTGCAAGTGCGCGTCTTGCGCACCGCATCTGGTGACATCTCCGAAAACGACGTCAACCTCGCTGCTTCTTCCAATGCCATCATCGTGGGCTTCAACGCTCAGCCAGATGCCAATGCCAGCCGCGTAGCCGAAGGCACCGGCGTTGACATCCGCACCTATAGCATCATCTACCAGATCACCGACGATCTCGAGTTGGCAATACAGGGTCTACTCAAGCCTATCCGTACCGAGGTCGCCATCGGCCAGGCCGAAGTCAGACAGGTATTTAAAGTGGGCAAGGGTCTCACCATTGCTGGTTGCATGGTCGTACAGGGCAAGGTGCAACGTAATAGCATCGCTCGGATCGAACGCAATGGACAGCTCCTTCACGAAGGCAAGCTGGACACTCTCAAACGCTTTAAGGACGACGCAAAAGAAGTCGCCCAGGGCTTTGAGTGCGGCATGAGCTTTGACAAGTTTTCGGACTTGCAGGTCGGCGATATGATCAACTGCTTTGTCATACAAGAGACAAAGCGTACCGAACAAAGCTCCTGATTTGATCGGATCCTATCATTTGAGGGAGGCTCAGACATAGCATGGCAGGAGATCGAGCTCTCAGGGTCTCGCAGTCGATAAAAAAAGAAGTAGCCGAGATGATCCAACGCGAATTGCGTGATGATCGCCTCAAAGGCCTGATTTCGATTACTGACGTCGAATGCACTCACGACCTCAGATCAGTCAAGATCTTTATCTCAGTCTTCAAATCCAAGACTCAGGAAGCAAACCAATACGACGAGACTCTCAAGCCAGCTAAAACCGCTAGCAAAACCAAGTCCGTTCGCGAGTCTGGCGATCCCGCCGTCGACCAGGTAGTCGAAGCCCTAAATGAGCATGCTGGCTTTATCCGTGGTGAAGTCTGCCGGAGACTTGGTCTTCGATTTGCTCCAGAGATGTATTTTAGAGCCGATACCTCACTCGAAAGAGGCTCCAAGGTCACCGACCTCCTGGGCAAGATCAGTCGCGGCGAGATCTAGATCTGGACAGCGTACTTGGCTTTTTAAATATCAACAAGCCTGTGGGCATCAGCTCGCACGACGTCGTTGCGCGTCTGCGCAAAGCCACTCGTGTCAAGCAGATCGGACACGGCGGCACTCTGGATCCGCTCGCCGAAGGAGTGATGACTGTGGCATTTGGCAAGGCCACCAGACTCTTGCGTTTTCTTGATGAAGACAAGGCCTACAAGGCAAAGATTTTGCTCGGTAGACAAACAGCCACCGACGATCTCGAAGGAGCAATCATCGCCGAGGCCCCCATACCTGAGACACTTTCCCATGAGCAGCTGAGTAATGCCCTCGCTCCCTTTATCGGAGCGATCGAACAGGTGCCGCCAATCTACAGCGCCATCCAGATCAATGGAGAAAGGCTCTACGACCTGGCGCGCAATCGTCCGGACCAGTTGCCGGACAAAAGTGCTATAGCACCAAGATCGGTGACAATATACAAAATAGACAAGCTGGATATAGATCTGCCTTATATCACTCTGGACATATCTTGCAGCAAAGGGACCTATATACGCTCGATTGCGCGAGATCTGGGCCTGGCCCTCGGCACGCGCGCCACTCTTGCCCATCTCTTGCGGACCAAGGCAGGCAGGCTGGACATCAAAGACTCCATAGCACTAGCAGATTTTGAGCAAATTGCTCGACAACAAAATCTCGCTAGTGATCGAGCGGCCCTGCAAAAGCACCTCACTCGCCCCGAGGATGCCTTGATACCCAAAAGCCTGACACTGGCTGCCACCATCGTTGACCGCCTGTGTCTCGGGCAAAAAATAGCCCTTTCAAACCTGGACAATATACAAGATCTCAGCGAGACCTTTTACTTGATCGCGCGGGCTGACGATGCCGACCAAGCACCAAAACCGGCTCTGGTAGCCAGAGTAGACCGGGAGCTCGACATACTGCGACCGGAAGTAGTCTTTGCAAGCTAGAGCAAAAAAGACTCAACAGCAACAAGGCCCCTGCATAACAGGGGCCTTGTGCTTGTTTTCACCAGTTTGGTCCATCGACTCAAAAACGGTCTAACGACGCTTTTTGGCCTTGGCCACGGGTTTCTTTTTGGCTGGAGCTGCCTTTTTAGCTGCAACTTTTTTAGGAGCGGCTTTTTTGGCAACTGCTTTTTTAGCGGGCTTGGCGGCTTTGCTTGCCGGTTTGGCAGCAGCCTTTTTAGCGGGCTTTTCGGCCTTGTGTTCGGTCACTGCCTTGGGCAAGGGAGCTTGCTTGGCGCGACCATCTACTACATCCTTGAGCTCCTGGCCGGCACGAAAAACTGGCACTTTTGCCGCTTCGATCTTGAGCTTTTGCTTGGGATTCTGCGGATTGACACCTGTGCGTGCTTTTCTTTGACGACGTTCGAAAGTACCAAAACCAACGAGCGTGACACGCTCGCCTTTGGCCATAGACTGAGTCATGGCGTGCAAGAGAGCAGCGACTGTATCGCTGACTTGATTTTTGGCTTGTC
>Ga0233442_1002921_pt1 | contig 10821 bp, 9 predicted proteins | sample SI_123_September_3_FD_182789 | JGI IMG/M metagenome (GOLD analysis project Ga0233442, IMG submission 182789) | Seawater microbial communities from Saanich Inlet, British Columbia, Canada - SI_123_September2016_150_MG | ecosystem: Environmental > Aquatic > Marine > Inlet | place: Canada: British...
CCGTCTTTGTGCATGACCGAGTCGCCCGAGTCCTTCCATCCCTGGTTTTCGAGGCCTTCTTCGGAGATGCGGCGATAGTATAGATAGCCATTGCCGGCAGTGGCAGTGCTTGCCAGCCACTGCATGGCCTTTTGTGCATTGGGCCAGTATTTGTTGGCAAAGTCCAGATCACCAGTCCAGTGTACATAGTGGCAATAGAGCATGACCCAGAGCTGTGTGGCATCTACGGTGCCAAAATAGGGAGAGTGCGGGATTTTTTTAATACGCGCCAATTCGCCCAGGCGCAATTCGTGCATGATGCGTCCAGGTTGTTCGGCGGTAAAGTCGTTTGTCTCGACTCCTTGATAGGCGGCCAGGACCTGGAGGCACTCACGCGCAAGATCAGGCGAGAACGGTAGCATTTGCCAGGCTGCTATGGCCGAGTCCCTGCCAAATACTGCCGAATACCAGGGGATGCCCGCTGCCAGTCCATAGCCGTTTGGTGTCGCTTGTCTAAGGATGTAGAGATCGCGCAGTCCACGCTTGAGACTGAGGTCAAATAATTCGTTGTCTGTGCGGATACGACAGGTCTTGCTGGCCCAATCTGCATAACCCTGCCTGGCCAACATCAAGGCTGATTCAAAGTCAACTTCTGCCGGATCATGCTCGACCTCTTTTTTATCCATGCGAGTAGCGATGCGCATCTCAAATGTAATGGATTGGCGCACCGGTATCTTGATGCGAAAGTGCACCTCGCCATCATGGATGCGATCCGGCACGATGTCTTTAAACTCTACGGTCGTCTCCATCAAAATGCCGTCGAGACCTTTGTAGGCGAGATAGAGCTTGTGCCCGCTCTTGGAAGCGGCCGGCATCATGCGCTCACCACGGGTGGTGAGATTGAGCCCACGGACTTCGAACATATCGGCAAAGTCTGACTGCATCGATATGGAAAAATCAAACTCGACAGGTTCGTTGTGAAAGTTTTCAAAGGTCAATCTCTCGAAAAGCATGTCGTGCAGTACTACTTCTCGCAGGACAGTGACTTTTTGCTGTGGTAGATTGCCGATTTGAGGATTTGTATAGAGCAGCCTGGCTGCATACCCTTCATCGATAGCCGTGGACAATAGTGAAATTGGACTGCCTTCGATAAACATTTCAAACTGGCTTATATAGCGCGTATCGTTACGATAATAGCCATAGCCCAGATTGTTGCAGGCTGGCATGAAGGCCGATCTATCCAGGACGAGAAAATGTCCGTGGTGCTTTAGCACTAGACGCGGGTGAGCAGCATCGGTCAAGACGAAGGGCAGGCCCTGACAAAGAGGTCTGACGTCAATCTCGTATTGATGGTCGTCCGTAAGTACAGATTGCGATTCCGACATAGCGGTCCCTTTTTAGGAAGTTTTGCTGTTGCGTGCTTCTCTATCTTTGCGTTGGGAGCCTTTGAGAGGTGGCAGGATATTTTCGAGAGACAGGCCAAAAAGCGCAGCGCCATATGATTCTGCACCTCTATCCATGACCGATTTTTGTATGATTGGCTGGATCAGAGCTGCATTATTGTTTGTTTTTTTGAGGAGCTGCCTAGTGGTCAGATCTGCTCTCGGTAAGAAAGATCCGTGATTATCCGGCAGATAACCTGCGAGGATCAGCCTGCTTGGACCAATAATATTGATCAGGCTGGCCAGCCCATAGGCCACGCCGTCGGCGGCCAGATCGAGCAGATCGATTGCAATAGGGTCTTTTTTACTAGCCAAGATAACCAACTCATCCAGGGTTTCAACTGCAAGACCGGCTTTTCGAGCGTTGCTTAAGAGCATCGGCTCTCCCGCCAGTTCATTGATTGAGACACCGCTCATGTCGGATGGTTCCCACAGCCTGGCTAGTGTTGCGTTTTGCATTGGGAAAATTAATTCACCTAGGTTGCCGCCCATTTGAGAAAACTGGTTGAGAAAGGCATTATTTTGGAGAAAAGTCACGCGTAGATTGTGGCCGATTCGAACGAAGGCCAATAGCTCGTCCTCACATTCTGCTTGCTCAGCATGCGTTTCGGCTAAGGCGGCCATCTCGATATTGGTAGCCAAGGCCAGTTTACGACCAAAGTGACCCTCGAGCATGGTGACGAGCGGAGCAAAGCGATCAGGGGCAGCCTTATTTTGACGATCGCTTCCTGTGATGTGCAAAGGTCCAGGGAGTGCTAGAGTAATGGCATAGATGCGCCTGAAGTCCGAGTGCGTACGCAAAATCTGCTCGAGCAGCTTGATTATGGCTGCTTGTCCATCCAGGTCTATAGCCTTGTAAACCACCTGCTGGCTGGCCAATTGCCGGCCGTTCAAATCGCATAGGGATATTTGGGCTCGATTGTCCTCTATCGATATGCCGATCGAAGTCTTGCTATTGGGCTTAAAATTGAGCCCAATTGGCTTACGTCCCCTCAGGCTCGTTTTTGATCCTGATTCTTCGAGGATCTTGAGGCCGATCAATTCGTCGACGATGCTGGATACAGTGGCCCTTGCCAGATCGACCTCACGGGAGAGGTCCGCTCTAGACACGCCTGGCTTACGCCTGACCACGTCCAGGATCATTTGCGCGTTGCGACGCCTCATTTCTACAAAGCTTGGACTGGTCATGCTGTTATCTTCTCAGAAAAGTCATCCATCAAACAGGCCGCCAGCGCAAATTCTTGCCATTGTTCATTTGTTTGACAAGTAAACAATACATGATATATTGGTACTTAGGGACATATCGAAATATCAGCCGAAACAAACTGAAAGGTTAATGGTGTAGAGTCTCTTTTACATCAAATTTCAAGATCAATTTTTTGGCAGTGGGCTCGACTCGCAAGAGTGGATAGGAGACCAAAATGCACTTAGTCACGTACCGCGGGCCTTCAATGGCTGGCGGTGTATCCGGCGCTTTTTCTTCTTTATGGCAAAATTTTGCGCAAGCGCAGGATTTTAATGCCTGGACCTACCTCGTCGATGATGAGGTAGTAGAGATGAGAAAGGCTGATGACGCCAAGGCTTTACTTGGTTGCATACCGGCCGAGATCCTGGACGGACATTACCGATTTTGCAATCTGTTTATCTGGCCGGTCATGCATGATATGGGCCAGAGGGCGCATTATGCGGCTTCGGATCGTACGGCTTTTCGATCTTTCAATCGGCTTATCGCCGATTGTCTCTTTCGCAAAGGGTTCAGGAAAAAATTTGCGCAAGAACGCGAGATGCAATTTGTGCAAGACTATCAATTAGCCCTATTGCCCGCTCTAGCCCAGGATTATGGTTTTAACAGCACTCTGTTCTGGCACATACCCTGGCCTAAGGAGGTCCAGACAATGCATGTGCCACCGCTGGTGGAGATAGCTACTGCATTGCTCGCCGCTGACACCATAGGCTTTCATACTCAAGAATACGCTCACAACTTTCTGCAATTTGTCGATAAATATATTCCCGAGCGCTCAGTCAATCTTCGCTCAGGCAAGTGGAGATCATTTCCCGCTGTGGTGGCCAGGCCTTTGGGCATCGATAATAGCGGCTGGCAAAATGCTGCGATCAGTGGCGGCAACTTTATGCATCCGGCGCTAGAGCATGTCAAAGGCAAAAAGATCGTGCTATCTGTAGATCGAGCTGACTATACAAAAGGCGTTTCCGAGCGTATGCAGATGATATCGACTTTTGCGGAGCGATATCCCGATCTTTCACAAAATGTCGTTTTCGTGCAGATCTGTACACGCACACGTGCTGGTTTGCCGGCCTTTGACGATTATTGGGAGCGACTCGAGTTTAGGGAGCAACAGCTTGCAGCTCGCAAAAACGATCTTCTGGTGTGGTTGAAAGATCCCATCGATCCTGCTCAATTAGCTTTATTGTATAAGCGCGCTGACGCCATGCTGGTTACGCCCCTGCGAGACGGGCTCAATCTCACCGCAAAAGAATTTGTCCTGTCGCAGGCACCGCATGCGATGACTCTGCAAGGCAAGGCCCCCGCTCCGCTTTTGCTCAGTCCAGGTGCTGGCGTCTTTAACGAACTCGGTCGTTACAGCATCGCCGTGGATCCCATTGATGATATCGATATGGCTGATTCTGTTGCTTACGCCCTGGGTATGGATGATCGCGAAAAGACCAATAGGCATCACCGTTGCGTTGCAGCTATGAGCAAGCATACCTTGACCGATTGGTGGAATTATTTTGCAGCCATAAATAATTTTAGGAACCGTGACATCAGGCCCTCGTCTGTGTCTACATGAATCCCGCACAACGCAACCTGCTTCAAGAATTTTTTGATATCTGGAATTATCCTCTTTTGGCTCTTCGCGAAGACTCGCTGACCATTGGGGGACTGGTCCTGCTTCTAGTGCTTGGATATTTATTGTTCCGCTATGGTCCCAAGTGCAACAGTCATCTTTTGCGTTTCATTCAGGGTAAGGTGGTCATTCCGGCAGAGTATCGTAAGGGTATAGTGCGGGTGACGCGCGCCCTTGTCTTTATCGCCGGTGCTTGTTTGATCGTCAAGATAGCAAAAATCGATCATTTTATTTTTGGTCAGATCAACGAGCTTTACGACACCGTGCATGGGATGTTTGATCTGAAGCTCTTCAAATTTGGCAAGACCGATATCACGCTCTGGGCTTTGACCTATCTAATGGTATCATCCCTGGTGCTGGTTCGTGGTGCCTCTGCATTCAGGCACTGGCTCGGCGTGAGGGTGCTAGCACGCACCAAGATGCAAGCTCAGGCTCAATACGCAGTTGGTGCCAGTGCTCAGTATGTCGTTTTGTTTTTGGGCTTTGTCGTCTTGCTGCAGAGTGCAGGTATAGATCTCAGCGCTATCACCGTGATGGTCGGTGCGCTCGGTATCGGTTTGTCTTTTGGCTTGCAACAGATCACAAACAATTTCATCTGTGGCCTCATTCTGCTATTTGAAAGGCCAATTCGCATAGGCGACAAGGTGCAGGTATCCGATGTCGTCGGCACGGTACAAAATATTTCTCTCAGGGCCACTACTATCATCACCGGCAAAAACATTGCCGTGCTGGTGCCCAATGCCGAGTTTATCACTGCCAAGGTCCAAAACTGGACCCTCAATAGTAATTATATTGCCGTCAATCTGCCATTTAACGTAGACAGCACGCGCGATCCGCAGGCCATCGCCGATGATATCAAGGCCTGTGTCGCCGAGCATCCTGGAGTCAGCCGGGAGGCCGAAACCAGGGTCTTGTTCGAGGAAATCTCAGGGAGCAAGTGCAAGTTTAATGTGATCGTCAATACCGAAAAGTATATAAATGACCCCGATCAATTGCGCTCGGATCTATTGCTTGCCTTGACCAGGAGATTTAAAAAGCCTGAGAATAAAAATAAGCCCAGCAATATAGTTATCCCCTTTGCAGCCAGCATTGAGTCTCCGACTTCACTCTAATTTCACAATAGTGCTTTAATTTTTTCGGTTAGTACAATAAAGTCCCAAGGCCAAGTTTCTCGACAAAGGTGTAAAAAAATAGCCAGTCAAGAGCAGATCAAGATCGCCATCATGGGAAGTGGCGGCGTAGGTGGATTATTTGGCGCTCGTCTGGCCGCCAGCGGCGCTGATGTGCGCTTTATTGCTCGTGGTAGGCACCTGGCAGCAATCAAACAAGATGGGCTTATCGTCGAGAGCGAGCATTGCGGGGATCTCAAGCTCGCGGTAGAGGCAACCGACGACCCCGGCCAGGTCGGACATTGTGATTATGTCCTGTTTTGCGTAAAACTCTGGGATACCGAGGCAGCATGCCAGGCTATCGCCCCGATGGTCGGCAAAATGACCACCATTATTTCCTTTCAAAACGGCATCGAACGTGACCAGATATTGCAGGATGCCTTTGGTGCCGACAAGGTAGCAGGCGGCATCAGTTATGTAGCGGCTACTATCAAGCAACCGGGCGTCATCACGCAAAAAGGCCATGTCCAAAAACTGGTCTTTGGCGAATACTCGGGTGAGCAATCATCGCGACTATTGCGTTTTGCCTATGCTTGCCGATCTGCCAACATCGAAGTAGAGATGCCGGCTGATATCCGGCAGGCTCTCTGGTACAAATTTATCTGCCTGGTGGCTATGAGCTCCATGACCGCCGCTACTCGGCTACCGATCGGACCAGTTAGAAATAATGCCAAGACGCGCAGTCTGACTCGCAAAGTTATGGAAGAAGTAAAGGCTGTAGGATTGAAGAGTGGAGTCTCACTGGAATCAGACATAGTCGATCGCCAAATGGCCTATCTCGATGGCCTGGCCGCCGATGTCACGGCATCCCTGGAGTATGACCTGCGTACTGGTAACAAACTTGAACTACCTTATCTAGCAGGCTATGTCGTCGAGCTTGGCGACCGTCTAGGAGTCGATACTCCCAGCTTGGATACCATCTGTGCCTTGCTCGATCCATATGTAGATGGGCGACCGGTAATCGCATAATGAGCACTAGCGAGATCAATAACAAAATCAAGATAATGCTGGTCGAAGATCACCAGATAACTCGGATTGGTTTGCGCTGCTCACTCGAAGTGATCGAGGATTTTGAGATTATCGCCGAAGCCGAAGACGGCAAATTAGCAGTCGCAAAAGCTCAGGAGCTTCATCCTGATGTCATTCTGATGGACATAGGCCTGCCTGGATTGAGTGGCATCGAGGCTGTCAAGGCAATCAAAGGAGCGGGCAAGGCGATCAAGATACTCATGCTTACTTCGCACGAAAGGTCCGAGGATGTGTATGCGGCCCTGTCGGTCGATTGCGATGGATATTGCCTCAAAGACATTGATACCGTGCAATTGTCGGCAGCGATTCGTGCTGTGCACAATGGAGGCGTCTGGCTTGATCCAGGCATCGCCAAGCATGTGGTCAAGGGGCATTTGAAGGTCGGACCGGCAAAGGAAAAGGATTCTAGCAATGATGCCGGTCTTTCCGAACGCGAGCTCGAGGTGCTGAGCCTGGTTGTCGAGGGAATGAGCAATCAGGAGATAGCAGATAGGCTTTTCGTCAGCGCCGAGACTGTCAAGACGCATATGAGGCACTTAATGGAAAAATTGGCGGTGAGCGATCGCACCCAGGCGGCCGTCAAGGCCTTACGTGAAGGTCTGGTCTAATCTCCCTCAGCAGGTTTATCCCCAGATCGGGTGATGAAAAGATCCAGATTGCCTAATATAGGTCTAGAAATCGAAAATGCCATCGCTAATATGCCGGCATCCTGTGATGGCGTCATTTCTGAGATGTTGAGGCAGATCAGGTTGAGCTTGATCATGGCCATAGCCTATCGTGATACCAGTCTTTTGGACTTGGCAAGATGCCAGGCGAGATATCTCGTCCTTTCAGATAGAGTCCGAGCTTGTAACGGAACTCGCGCCCTCGTCCTCAGTTTGCATACCATCATGTCCAGATTGAATGATTTGAGCGTGGATGCCGTAGACATCATCACCGAAGAATCTCTGTGTCGCGAAATCACAAAATGCGCTGCCAAGAGGCATTAATCTGGAACCGAGCTTTCCTCGATTCGTCACTTAGTAAAATATCTTTTTGGTATGACATATTTTGTTAGTAGACAATCAAAGGAAAATCTCATATGCGACTAAATCTCGCCATGGCCTCAATTGCAGTGGTAGGCATACTTAGCACCACCTGCGGTATCCTCGCTCAACCAGCTCAGGCTCTGGGGCTTGAGGACATTTTGAGAGGGACACTCAAAATCAATCCAGGCAATAGTGCAGAGCAAAATATTATCCGCACCAATTTTGATACCAGACGTTCGCAGCTCGAAGCTCAGATCCAGACTGGCGTAGCCAGTGGGCAGTTGACCCCTCAAGAAGAATCTGAACTGCGTAATGATCTCAATAATATTTCCAACATGCAAAATACGAGCATGATGGATGGCAAATTTGATCAGAACGAGACAAATATGATCGTGCAGGCCTTCACCAATGTCTCAACCAAGATCGAGACCTATCTGACCAATGCCAATGTCACTGGCACTGCCGTTAATCCTGTTTCCAATCCTTATTGGTATCGTCGTGGTCTCGGCAATGGTCGCAACCGCTGGGTCCAGAACGATACTCAATTTAGAGCCGATATCGACGCCAAGCAAGCCCAACTCGAGGCTTCGATCACGCGCGGTACGACATCGGGGCGTCTCAATTGGAACGAAGCGCAAAGATTGCGCAATCAGCTCAACCAGATCCATGCCGATGAGGCCCGATATCTGGCTGATGGTCGTCTATCCTACAATGATGCCAAGCGCTTGACCGACTCTCTCGATCGTCTGACCGACGAAGTACAGCGTCAAAAGCGCGACAATCAGCGCGCGGGCAATCGTTATCGCAATCACTGGTAGAAATATCTAAGTATTTCCCCCTAAAATACAGGCACCCCCGGTCTATCTATCGCGAGGCCGGGGGGCCTGCATTTAAGAGGGTAAGCAAATGGCCGGGACTATGCAGATCGCAGACATGACTATAGTCAATGCTCAACCAGCTCAGGGCGCGAGTCTGGGTGGCACTTACGAAATCATGAAGCCTCTGGGCAAGGGCGCGATGGGCTGTGTCTTTAAGGCTCGTCATCGGCTGATGAATCGCATGGTGGCTGTCAAATTTTTGCCTGAGGATTTATCGAGCGACCTGCTCGCAATCAAACGTCTCGAAAGGGAAGCCGAGACCCTCGCTCGTCTGGATCATCCCAATATCGTCTCTACATATGATTTTCGCTGTAACGGCTCGGGCGCTCCTTATCTTGTCCTGGAGTATGTCGAGGGCCGCACCCTGGCCGAGATACTTGCCGAAGAGGGCTGTCTGCCAGCATCCCGAGCTATCGGCATTTTTAAACAGATCGCCTCGGCAATGGAATACGCGCATCAGCAAGGGGTCGTCCATCGCGATCTCAAGCCGCAAAATATAATGATCTCGGCGGAAGACGAGGTGAAGATCCTCGACTTTGGTATTGCCGCGCTCAAAAATCACGTGCAAAAACTAACAGCCGAAGGCGAGATCTGCGGTACGCCGCATTATCTCAGCCCCGAGCAATGTACTCGCGAGATGGCAGACAATCGCACCGATGTCTATTGCCTGGGTGTTTTGATGTTTAAGGTCCTGACTGGTAAGGTGCCTCTCGTCGGCAAGAGTTTTTATGAAACTATGAATCGTCGCATGACCGAGGACGCTCCGCGCTTTCGCCGGGTCGCGCCTGACAGCAACGTGCCGGAGGCGCTGGAGGCGATCGTGCTCGAATGTGTCAAACGCAATCACATGGAGCGCTATCAATCGATGCAGTCTCTTTTTGATGATCTCGATCGATGCTGTTTGAGTGGTGGATTAAATAATGGCGCTAAGCCCCGGGTGAAATTGCCTAAGGGTGCAGCGGTAAAAGGGCGCAACGGGTCTAGTGTCGTACTCGCCCTTGTATCTGTGGTTGCGCTTGCTCTGTGCATCTTGGCAATTATGTGCCGCATCTAATGTGAAATGCCCAAAAGCCTCAAATAAGCTATGTAAAGCTGCTCTTTGACATCTTGTTCTCATGCGTGCCATACTTTGCCTTATTTAAGGAATAGCATTTGAATAAGTTTGCAGAGCTTGGTCTTTCCAAGCCGATAGTCGATATTTTGGACGAGGCCGGGTTTGTCGAGCCAACTCCCGTACAAAATGCCGCAATCGAATTGATTTTAAACGGCAAAGACGTACTCGCATCGGCGCAGACCGGCTCAGGCAAGACCGCAGCTTTTGCATTACCGATCATCGAAAAATTGGCTAAGCCAGGCGATAAGCCGCGTGCTCTGGTGCTCGTGCCTACTCGTGAATTGGCCTTGCAGGTGACGACGCAATTTAAGCTGTTTGGCCGTAACAAAAAACTCAAAGTGGTCACCTTATATGGTGGCGTAGGCTTTGATGCTCAGTTGCGTGCCTTGCGTGGCAAGATCGATGTGATAGTGGCTACGCCTGGACGTCTTAACGATTGTCTCGAGCGTCGTTGCGCTGATTTGCGCAATGTCGAGATCACTGTTTTAGATGAGGCAGATCGCTTGATGGACCTGGGCTTTATGCCGCAGGTGCGTCGTATCATCGATAGAGTGCCGGCCGACGCACAAACTGTCATGTTTTCGGCTACCATCGATCAGCGTGTGACCCGTATCGCCAATGAGTTTGCGACCGATCCGGTGATCGTCAAGATCAATCCAGAGCGAGTGGATTCTAGCTCGATAGATCAAAAATTTATGCATGTCCATGAGTTTAAGAAAGACGCTTTGCTTATAGAGTTGCTTTCTGAGTTCAATGCTGACTCGGTCCTGGTCTTTACACGTACCAAGCGCAAGGCTGGTTGGGTCAAGGATAGACTGCGCGATGCATCGGTCGTTGCCGAAGAAATTCACGGCGATCTCAGTCAGTCGCAGCGTGAGCGTACTCTCAAAAAATATCGTGCTGGCGAAGTTGCCGTGCTGGTGGCTACCGATGTAGCAGCTCGTGGTCTAGATATCCCGGCAATCAGCCATGTGGTCAATTATGATCTGCCTGACTCGCCTTCTGATTATGTACACCGTATTGGCCGGACCGGTCGGGCGGGGCGTTCAGGGACTGCCGTTTCCTTTATTTCGGATGAGCAGCGCCATTTGGTGCGCGATATCGAAAAAATCGTGGGCCGACAGTTAGATCCGAGCCTCAAGGCTGGTGCTGGCGGAGCAAAAATGGCGGTTGGTGCGGGTCGGCCTGGTGCCAGACCGGGCGGTCGTCGTTTTGGTGGCCGTGGGCGTAGACGTTAGACAGGATAGTTGGCGCCGGGCTGTGTTTTTTTTTGATTGATGCCCGGCGTTAGATATTCGGATTTTATTGTGGGGCGGTC
>Ga0233442_1002931_pt1 | contig 10787 bp, 7 predicted proteins | sample SI_123_September_3_FD_182789 | JGI IMG/M metagenome (GOLD analysis project Ga0233442, IMG submission 182789) | Seawater microbial communities from Saanich Inlet, British Columbia, Canada - SI_123_September2016_150_MG | ecosystem: Environmental > Aquatic > Marine > Inlet | place: Canada: British...
CCAGATGGCAAATGCGTTTTCGGAGTCTGGAGCGGTGCTGTGCTGCACTCTTTCGGTGGTGCCGAGCATGTAAGCAAAAGTCATCAAGGCCTTGTTGCCATGCATGCAAACAAAAGTCGCAGGGATGATCTGCCCGATGCGCAAGGGCTCCGAGCTGGGCACAAAGGCCTTGAGAACCGGAGCGGCGTCGTTTTCGGGATTGGCAAGAGGTGGGCCGCCAATGCCAAGCACCGTGGCCAGATACCCACCGGGCTCGGCGCTTTCGATACGACACATGACTCCCTGTCCAGGTTTGTAAGGCGCCGGGGCGCTTTCTCGCGTCTGTAGGGGCTCTTTTGCTGTCGGATCGGACATATGTATAACTCTCAAGTCAAAACCGTAGTTTATCATTATCTGCTCAGCGACCATATCTCAGGCCAAAGGTGCCCCCTTGTCAAAACCTCATTTTATTTATTTGTGTTTAGCAGTCAGTGCCGTCGTCGCCAGTTGTGGCGGGTGCGCTGTTAAAGATGCGGCGGTGGCTGATGGGGGTGGCCGTGCGGTGAGCCGAGCAGGTTTGCAAGAACGCGTCACCCTCGATGAGATCGCCCAGATCGCCGCAAAATGTGATAGCGAATACACCGACGGTTGGATTTGCGGTCGAGAGCCGCGGGTTTTTAAGTCGCCATATGGCAAACTGTCGCCAATGGCCAAGGCTGAGTTTGCGGAAGCCTACCGCCGCTTTATCGAATCAACTGACCAGGATCTGATCAATAGACCGTCATCGTACATTTCTTATACGCGACGCGCGGCCTTTGCCCGCAAGTACTGGTCTGAGTCATCCGCTTATGGGCAGTCTTTTAAGAAAGAAAGTAAAAAAATGCAAGTCGCGTGGGTACACGAATCTCTCTGGGATGCTGGAGAGCTCTGGTGGCGCGCAGCCGAAAAACGCTTTGGACCTAAGATCAATTCGCTGGGCATAATGGCTCATGATCAGGAGCAGGACATGGTTTTCAAATTTGCCGATGTGGAGGGTAGCCCACGCAATTTTGCTGATGAATACGGCCGCGCTCCTCATGTGACAACAGACGATCACGTCACGACAGGGGAGTAACGATGAGCAGCGGCGAATCGGACCAAAATCGCAAGCGACGCATGAGCCAGGCCGAAGAGCGCGAGATGCTCTTTCAAAAGAGGTTGGCGGAGCTCAGGGCCAAGACAAATGAAATGCCCTGGCATCTCAAAGAAGAATCAGGGCTCGAGATCCCTGCCGAGCAGTCCAAACTCTTTGCCGATCGCTCTATAGAGGATCCGTCGCTTTCTGATGAGGAGGTCGAGCGGCGTGCCTTGCTCGATTTGACCTCTTACAATTTTTGGACTTTCTACAAGCGTCTCAATTATGAGGTCAAGCGCGCAGTGCGTTATAAGCGCCCGCTGAGCGTGCTTTTTGTCACTATCGACAAATTGTCGCGGGTGCTGGAGCGGCATGGGTTGGCAGGTGAAAATGCAGTGATTTTAGGTTGCGGCCGCGCCTTGCTGGGCTGCGTCCGTGATGTGGATGTGGCTGGCCGTTGTCGCGATGATTGTTTTGGCATTATTTTGCCTGAGACCGCGCGTGGTGGCGCACAGGTGGCCGCTGAGCGCATCAGGACAAAGATGGAGGATCTGCCGGTCGAATTTGGTGATACCAGTATTTATCTGACCGTAACCGTGGGTGGTGCCAATATCGATCTGGAGGCGGAGCCGCGGATCGATAAGGCCGATCAGTTGATTGAGCTGGCGGTAGGTGCCCTCAAGTCGGCGATGGCGGCGGGGGGAAATAGTGTGGTTTTTCCAGATTTGTAAATGGTGCGGGCGGCGGGGCGCGGTGCGGTATCTTGTTTTTGGTTTTGGAAAGCTGGCGCAAAAAACGGTGACAACAGTGTACAAGTGGCGACAACTTTGTCACCGTTAGTAGACAGTTGTCACTGGTTTTTGAGTTAGTTGGGGTGGTTTGAAAAAGAGATAGAGGGCTCCGGGCGACTGGGGGCGGTATCTTGTTTTTGATTTTGCCAAAAATCGTGGACACCAGTCCCCTCGAGGCCACTTTCCCCTCCCCATCGTCTATATTGGATGTGGGGGTGACAACTTTGATCTGGTTATTTGCTCGAACGACATTATTGGTTTTGATATTTTTTGCAGTCATTTATGGTCTGCATAGCATCTCTATGACTGTCCTGATGATGTCAGAAACAAGGTCGGATGGGTTGGTGTCCAATAGCCAAATCGCTGATGAGTGTTGGAACGAGATCTACTGCTATATGTTGGCAGGAAGCCTCCTAAATTTATCCTTTATTGGCTGCGACGCGTTCTATAGACGCTTCATAAAAATGCCAAAACGCCACTTGTATCTCCAGGTCGATGTGTTTATCTGGGGCATGATCGCTGCATGGTCTTTAGGGTCGATCGCCTGGCAATCGGTTTAATGACTATGCCCAGATCTCAGCCTCTCCATGATTTGATCTCACGCATAAGGCGCCCCAGCGCCATGCGCGAGATCATGGCCAGCGCGCTACGCAGCATCTATATGCGTGATCCATTTTCGGAGTCGCGGACTGACCTCGCACCCACACCGCAGCTTTTAAGAGATCTGATATCCATTGATGAGCAAACCATCGCCAATATTTCTTGCGCAATCTATCAGCCCACAACCTTGATCTCTGCCGTTGCCTCAAACAATTTGCCACCACTGATCATCTACATGCATGGTGGCGGCTTTGTCGTGGGCTGCTCACAAGATACCGATTACATCACCCGGCAACTCAGCCACCAGTCGCAAGCCATTGTCGTCAGTATCAACTATGCACTCACTCCCGAAGCCCATTTTCCGCAGGCATTGCAGCAATGCCAAAGGGTATTACAGCAATGCTTTGTCACCATGCATGGACGATTTGACCCCGACCGCGTATTTTTGGCAGGCGACTCCGCCGGAGGCAATCTGGCTCTCGCGATCGCCTGCAATGATTTTGAGCCAAAACCGCCCATCGCTGGCTTGATACTACTGGCACCATGGTTGGACATGCACCTCGAAAAATACGACTCATACAACACCCTCGCAAGATCTGGAGTTGTCTATGACTCTCCATTCATGGCTTATGCGCGAGCCGCCTATGTTGATTATGCCGATTGGAGTAATCCCCTCGCCAGCCCGATGCTATTTGCTCTGGATAGATGGCCGCGCACACTCATCGTTTGCGGCACTGATGACCCTCTGATCGATCAGACATTAGCAGTGCGAAATGCCGCACAAAATCAAGGCTGCGACCACATCAAGGTCGTGACTTTTGCTGAGATGCCACATTGCTTTTACTCTTTTCCTGGATTGTTTAAGGAAGAAGTAGAGTGTTTTGCAGAAACAGAAAAATTTGTCAGTGCAAATTTTGTTGTCGCTGAAGAATCGCAATGCCACGCAACAGAAGGTGGAGACAGTGAACGATAAAATCTTGTACGCAATTTATGACGATGAAATAAATGATGCTCAAAAAGCTAAGTCTGCAGAGGAAATTCTCAAGAATAATCCAGATGATCTGCTCACAAGAGCCCATTTAGTCCACTATTACCACAATACACGGATAAAGTCCCCCTCTAATGATGTTGACTCGGATAGATTCCGTCACCTCAAATGGTTTATCACGAACAAACCTTATTTGCAGTTTTGTGGAGGAGCGCCATTTAGTCTGAAGCCATCTGATCCTATGTATGAAGAGGTTAAGGCTCTTTGGGAGAAAGCGACCGACAATTTTGATGACGAGATGTGCAAAATCAATGCTTACTTATTTATAGCTGGCTCATCATTTATAGCTGACTCATCAGCAAAGGCTGATCATGATATTGCTCCGCGACTTTTTGATCGATTATTTCCCGAAGAGACCGATAGTCTCTGGGTATTGGCGCTAGGTGATCAACTCAAGAGTAGCGAAAATTACCTTTCCGCTCTGATATCTGTTGAGCAAAATAGTGCGATGACCGGAGACAAAGACTTAAAGGCCAAGCTAGAAAAAGAGTTAAAGAAAGTCAAGAGTTGGGACCTATATGCTTTCAGAAATTGCATCGATGGAAATGATGCTCCTCATGAGACATTTGCAAAATGCTTTGCTGAGGAAATGACTCTCGACGATGCTGCTGCTATTGCTGGGAACACTGTCTTTAGATATGAAACCAGTTCTGCTTTGAGGTTTGATCCTGTGGTGCTGTATTATCGCTTTCGATTGTATTGCTGGATCGTAAAGCATTTGCCGTATGCAAAATTGACTAGCACCGAAGCTTTTGCTGGCCCATTCTGCCGGATTAAATCATATACTATTTTAGGCAATGTCCCTACCAGATATTTTTCCAGTATGTTTGCATTTTTGTCAGAGCTTTGGATTGCACAGCTGCACGAATTTGAGTTGAATACCAATGTTATCCAAAATGCAGCAACATTTGCTTTTGAATCCGGGAGATTTTTTGTAAGCGCTATCAAACCTCTCGAAATTGAATTAAATAAGACAGCTGCTGGCAAAAAAGCTCTGTCCCGAGTAAAGGCTCGCTAGTGGGTTTGCCCGATGTTTAGAATGCATCACGCATAATCTCGAACGGTATCTCATTTTTGATTTGGAGAAACTGTCCAAACGATTGGTGACAACAGTAGACTAAAGGTGACTAAATGTCGCCACTTGTACACTGTTGTCACTGGTTTTTGAGTTAGTTGGGGCGGTTTGAAAAAGAGATAGAGGGCTCCGGGCGACCGACCTCAAAGCGCAGGCTTAAAGAATCAACCGGGCGCGGCTAGCTGGCAAGTCGACCTCGGCCACACAAAAAATCACTCACCCAGGGTCTTCAATTTTTCCTTTGCAGACGCCAAACGCGGATCCTGAGCCGGCGCTAACTGCACAAAAGTAGTCAGCTCAGTCGCCGCCCCTTTGGTATCACCCATCCGCTCCATCGCGTTTGACAACAAAAAATGCGCATCGGCATTATCCGGCGCTATCTGCGCCCCCGCAACATATGCATCTTTCGCCCCTGCATTATCTCCTTTGAGCATCAAAGCCGACCCCAGATTGAGCCTCGCCGAAATCAGCTTGGGATCCAGCCTTACTGCCTCGCGGGCATGCGCCAGACTCTGGTTGATATTGCCAGTACGAGCAAATGCCAGGCTCAATTTGTCATGCATCGGCGCGCTATTTGGAAACAAATACACGCCCTGCTCCAACACACTGATCGCACTGTCAAAATTGCCTGCCGCGATACATTTGCCCGCCAGGGCCTGGATGATCACCTTGTCCTTGGGCGCCAACTGATATGCTTTTTCGAGCTGCTCGATGCTCTCGTCCTTACGCCCCAATTTATCCAATACGCGCGCATAATTGGCTTTAAATAGACCATCATTTGGCTTAAGCTCAATCGCCTTTTTATACTTGGTCGCGGCCTCCTGCCAGTTGCCAGAGATCGCCAACACCGCACCATAATCAGCCCAGACATCGGCATATTTTGGATCTTTGGCCAGCGCAGCCTCGTATTCGCTCATTGCTTCTTTCATGTTGCCAGCGGCCACTGCCTGATTGGCTTTTAGATAATTGGCCTCTGCCGCGACAAAGCTCATCACGTTTTCCGGTATTTCTTTGACTTCCTCGGCGCACGGCGCACCAAAGACGATATCATTGCCGGTCCAATCGGATTTGATCGTCGGAGTCTGCTTCTTTTGGCTGGCATTGCCAGACGATGTGTCGATCTCGGTCTTTACGCGAGCCTTGGCAAAGGCTTCCTGTATACCAGTGAGACCATTGTTTTCTTTTAAGGCCGCGATCAGATTGGTGCTAAAAGAATTGCCCCAGGTCATCTGATCAGGCTTGCTGGAGGAGAGGATGATATAACCCTTGCCCAGCGTGATCTTGTTGAGGTCCACGCTGAGTCCCTTGACCAGGGCCTTGGCACCGACCGTCAACTCCGCTGACCCCGAATACGGTGCTTCGATCACCATCACTATCCGATCAGTCTTGACCTCTTGCTTGAGGGTATCCATTAGATTGGCCATCGAAAAACAAGTCGAATACACATTATCCAGCGCACAGTCATAGGCGCTCAAATAGGTGTTGCCGTCAGTCGTCGGAAAACCATGCGTCGAAATAAAGACCACGACCAGGTCGTCAGGACCGGCCAGGGATCCTAGCCAGCCCTTGCCCAGGTTGGCCATGATGTTTTGCTTGGTGGCTTCGCTATTGATCAGGGTCTTGACGTGCGACGCTGGAAACCTACCTCCCTTGTCGTCCTTGAGATAGTTGGCAAAGTTGCGCGCACCAATATCCATTTTTGAGTCGATACCATTGAGACGCGACTCTTTAAATCTTGCTGCGCCAATCACCACCGCCCATTTCTGCTTGATGGGCCTATTTGTTGTGGTGGCATTGGGATTGAGATCCTGGATCTTGGTCCACTCGACGCCCTTGGCGGGCGCCTTATCGAGCATATCATCAGCCGCGCAGGCGCTTGGACAAGCAAGAGGCAGAGCTATTGTCAATGCGGCCACGAGCGTGAGAGTCTCGGCGAGCAGCATTAAAATTGAGCTTGATTTAGTTTGCATTTTTATCTCACTCTATTGGTGTGCGAGGGCCACGTCGATGGCGACCATGCCGCCCGGATCGTTGAAGGACACTTTGACTAGAGAGCCGGTGCTAGTCTGCGCGACCTGCGCATTGCCTCCAGGAACGTCGCCCGGCAGGATGACGGGGGTCGGATCATCCCAGGAGAGCTGCATGCGTGTAGGCACAAGATCCTTGGCGCCTGAACGGTCATTGGATACATATGCCGTCATGCTCTCGGGTGGCGTCAATTGCGAGGCAGCGAGCTTGACACGTGAAAAGACGAGGGAGACTTTTTCGACACCAGGGGTGGCATCAAACGAGAGCCAGTTGTCGTAGGGCAGCGGATAGTCATTGTTTGCGTTGAGAAAATTGTTGATCTTGCTATTGGGTGGCGGGAAAAGAATGGCTTTTTTGCCGCTAGAGCCTTGTTTTAGCATGATGTAGCCATAGCCATCCACCTGGGGGATGACGTGAAATCTGATGGCATCACCTGATTTAAAGGCGATCTTGTTATTGCAACGGTAGATCTTGCCATCGCGTAATAGCTCGATCCAGTAGGATACAGCCTGCGAGTCGGAGCCGACTTTGATAGTCTCGGTCTCGCGGGCTGCGTTTTTTTGTAGTTGGGCGGCATCGGGCTTGACCTTGACGGCAGGAGCCAGAGCGACGGGATCCTCGGTTTTTGTGTTGCTGGTATCGCTATTGACGATTTTTTCGCTGTCGGACTCTGTCTCGGCACCCTTGGCGATGACGTTTTTATTGAGCCACTTAGTGACAAACTCTATGTCTTGCGGCTTAAATTGGTTTTCTTCAAAGATCAAATGCTCTGCCGCAGCCGAAAAGACGCAGATCTTGTTGGGAGTCGAAAGACTGTCAAAGAGCTTGTTGTTTGCGGCAGGACGCACCAATTTGTCATCGGTGCCTGCAATGATAAGGACTGGCTTGTCTTTGATCATGCCTGCCATGTCAAAGTTCTTATTCATAAAGTTTTGAAATGCTATCAGCTCTGCAGGCGAAAAATCTTTGCGTGCTAGTGAGTCGCTAGACCAGCGATCGCGTAGATCGTCTTTTTTTGTAGCCTTGGCGATGACCATGTCGCCGACATTGATCTTTTTATCCAGACCGCCAAAGATGGCGTGTATACCTACTTTGAGACCACTGTCCACCGAACCGAAACGATCTCCCGAGGGCACAGAAGACACCAGGCCATCGGTCAGATCGGGAAAAAGCGCCACGGTATGGATACCGATAGCACCGCCCATCGACTCGCCGACTACGATGACCGGCAGGCCTGGGTGTAGTTTGCGGATCTCGGTCAGAGCGCGCTTTATGTCTGACAATGTGCTGTCAAAGTCCAGTGTTTCTCGCTTGCCTTTGCCCAGCCATTCGCCAAAGCCACGCACGTCGATGGCATAGGTGATGAGGCCGCGCTTGGCCATGGTGCGGCCAAAGTCTTCGTAGGTGCCTTTATGCAGGCCGAGGCCGTGGATACAAAAGAGCACCGCCGTAGGAGTGACGGTCTCGTCGACCCAGCGGATGCAGGGGATTTTTTCTTGTTGAAAGGGAGATTGGGCAGTCGAAGCACTGCCGGTCGGCTTGGCGCTGGTGTTTGCCGCTGCCGGAGCTGTAGCCCTCTTGAGGGTGTCGCTGATACGTGCTGAGGCAGCCTCAGTGGCCGAGGCGGCAGCGTTTATCGGTGGTGCTGCCAGATAGAGACCGTTGAGGCACTGCCCGGCCATCAAGATGGCCAGACTGCGGGAGACTCGTGCGTGCTTTTTCATATACAAATCCATTATTTTGACACTCAAAGGATACCCGAGCCCCCCGCAATTTTAGGAGGAAGATCTACTCGGTCTTAGCATCGTCGGATTTTTCCGACTCTCCTGACTCAGTATGCTCTGTCTCTGCTTCGGCGGCCGTCTCTGCATTTTCTGCATTATTTTCTGCCGCCGCCGCATCAGCCGCAGCCTTTTCTGCTTCTTTTGCTTTGTGCTCTGCATCTTTAAATGCATTGCTCTCGGTGTCCATGGTTACAATCACTTTGCGCAATTCGTCCATGGTTGAGCGCACGGTCGACTCTTCGGCATTGTCGCCAACTTGCTCCTTGAGCTTGGCGATGAGGCTCTGGGCCTGGTCCTTGGTCTCCTGGCCGATAGCACCACCGTGCTCCTGGATCTGGCGCTCGACCAGATAGACAAGACCGTCCACCTCGTTGCGGAGATCGGCCATGGCCTTGGCCTTTTTGTCAGCCTCGCTGTTTTGCTCGGCTTCTTTTACCATGCGATCGATATCCTCTTTGTTGAGGTTGGTCGATGCGGTGATGGTGATCTTTTGCTCCTTGCCGGAGTTGAGATCCTTGGCCGAGACCTTGAGGATGCCGTTGGCGTCGATATCAAAAGAGACTTCGATACGCGGTACGCCTCGGGGAGCAGGCGCAATGCCGTCAAGCCTAAAGTTGCCTAGCTTTTTGTTGTCCCGGGCCATGGCGCGCTCGCCTTGAAAGATATTGATGTCCACCGAGGTCTGATTGTCTTCGGCCGTGGAGCACATCTGTGTCTTGTGGCAGGGGATGGTGGTGTTTTTTTCGACTAGCTTGGCGAATACACCGCCCATGGTATCGATACCAAGCGAGAGTGGGGTGACGTCCAGGAGCACCAGGTCGGTGACTTCGCCAGCGAGTACGCCTGCCTGCAAGGCGGCGCCGATAGCGACGACCTCGTCGGGATTGACGCTCTGATTGGGCTCCTTGCCGCCGGTGAGCGATTTGACCAGGTCCTTGACCGCGGGTATGCGAGTGGAACCACCTACCAGGACGATCTCGTCGATCTGCTCGTAGGTCAACTTGGCACCGTCGAGGGCTTCTTGGATTGGCTTGCGGCAACGCTCTACGAGGTCGCGGCTGAGCTCGTTAAACTTGGCACGGGTGATCTTGATGTCGAGGTGTTTGGGGCCGGACTCATTAGCGGTGATGAAGGGCAGCGAGATATTGGTCTCGGTCACTGATGAAAGCTCGATCTTGGCCTTTTCGGCTGCTTCGGTGAGGCGCTGGAGGGCTTGCGGGTCTTTTTTGAGGTCGATGCCTTCTGTTGACTCAAACTCTCTGGCCATCCACTCGACGATGCAGTGATCAAAGTCATCGCCGCCAAGGTGGGTGTCGCCAGAAGTGCCCTTGACCTCGATGAGGCCATCGGAGACCTCTAGTACCGAGACGTCAAAGGTGCCACCGCCCAGGTCAAATACGAGGATGGTCTCATCGCCCTTTTTTTCGATGCCGTAAGCCAGTGCTGCTGCAGTGGGCTCGTTGATGATGCGGAGTACATCTAGACCGGCGATCGTGCCGGCGTTTTTGGTCGATTGTCTCTGCGAGTCGTTAAAGTAGGCGGGTACTGTGATAACGGCAGTAGTGACCTTTTCGCCAAGATATTTTTCGGCGTCTTCTTTGAGTTTGCGGAGGATCATGGCCGAGACTTCTTCGGGGGCATAGTCCTTATCGCCGATCTGGACACGGCAGCCACCGTCCGGCGACTCTTTTACTTTGTAGGAGACGATTTTGAGCTCGTCTTTGACTTCGCTAAAGCGTCTGCCGATAAAGCGCTTGATAGAGTAGATGGTGTTGAGAGGGTTGACCACGGCCTGACGTCTTGCCAATAGGCCGACCAGTCTCTCTCCGGTCTTGTTGAAGGCCACGACCGACGGGGTCGTCCTACCGCCTTCGGTATTGCTGATGACTGTGGGCCTGCCGCCCTCCATCACTGCTACTACCGAGTTTGTAGTGCCCAGGTCGATGCCGACTGTTTTTCCCATTGCAAAATTTCCTTTTTGATAATCAGACCTATAAATTTTACAGTGGGAGAGCTGCACAATTAAAAAGTGTAGAAATTGCGCAAAGAAAAATATATGATAGGCTGGGTTGGCAAGAGGAGTGGCAAATTATGGAGGACTCGGGTAGCAATGCAGGCAGCAATACCGGATCCAGACCCGGCGGCAGCGGGGCTCCACGTACTGGGCGCATGACCCATACAGAGCTCAAAGCGATGAAGGCCGTACAAACCAAAGAAGCAAGACCGGACGTAGCCTTGATCAAAAAGCTGCAAGCTGGTTTAGCAGACATCGGTGCTTATTTTATGGGTTTCGTGCCAGGGGGGCATCACAATCCCTGTGCGATCAATGGGCATGTCATGCCCAAAACCTGGGATGGGGATTTTCCTC
>Ga0233442_1002934_pt1 | contig 10782 bp, 12 predicted proteins | sample SI_123_September_3_FD_182789 | JGI IMG/M metagenome (GOLD analysis project Ga0233442, IMG submission 182789) | Seawater microbial communities from Saanich Inlet, British Columbia, Canada - SI_123_September2016_150_MG | ecosystem: Environmental > Aquatic > Marine > Inlet | place: Canada: British...
TTGAATCAATACCTAAACCATCATTAATAAAGTCATTATATTTTTTAACCTGGTGGCAATTAATATATTTATTTTTATCAAATTGATGTTTGCTATCAGCTGATATTAAAAATTTCAGAAATTTTGATCGAGTTGAGCTTCGAAATGAGAAAAATACATCAAATTTACCCAATTCTTTTGCTATTTTATACAAATAGCCATATTTCTTATCCAAAACAGCTGTTTTTACTACTTTTGGGTGATCTTTCATCGCTTCAATCGATACAAAAGAGCCGATAAAGGTCATTTCCACATCATTGTAAAAATTTACGATATTTTCAATCGCAGGTGTTGCCATCACACAGTCACCTAGCCAAGTTGGAAGTTCAATTAATACTTTCATAACGGTTCATTATAAATGCATGATTCAATATATTTGATATAATCGACGAATGCTACAAAAACCCATTCCCATTCTTATGTACCACAGTATTGCATCAATGCCTAAAGGTACTGTTATGCGCAGTTTGCACGTGCCACCAAAATTATTTAAATTACAAATGTGGCTAATAAAAATATTAGGGTTCAAAGGATTAAGCATGGGTGACTTACAGCCCTACTTAACAGGTAAAAAACAGGGTAAAGTTGTTGGGATTACTTTTGATGATGGATTTAAAAATAACTTAACTCACGCACTACCCATATTACAAAAATTTGGATTTACCGCCACTAATTACATTATCAGCCAAAATATTGGCGGCATCAATCATTGGGATCTTGACAAAGGCATTCCAGAAAACCCATTAATGGGTGAAAATGAAGTTAAACAATGGGCTAATAGTGGCATGGAGATTGGATCACACACCCAAAATCATGTACGTCTTGCTGAGATCGATATAGAATTAGCCACCCAAGAAATCACAAAATCTAAGCTTGGCCTTGAAAAACAATTCAACTGCCCTGTTGAGCATTTTTGCTACCCCTACGGTAGCTACAATAATGAAATTGTAGCTATTACCAAAAAAGCTGGCTATAACACTGCAACAACTGTTAATCGTGGACGTGCAAAATCTGGCGATAATCTATTTACTTTACCAAGGGTTCCAATTACACATCGCACCTTTTTACATCTACTCATTATGAAAATTCTTAGTAAATACGAAGATAACCATGGTTGAAAAGAAGCTAAGAATTGCTGTACTAATTCGAAACTATAGTGCCTCTGGTGGTGGTGCCGAGCGCTACTGTGTAGAGCTAACAAATAGGCTTAGTAAAATTCATGAAGTTCACGTGTTTTCACAACACAATTCTGAATCATCAGAAAGCATTACCTTTCATCAAATACCGCAATGGCTTAAAAAGCCAAGATATATCAACCAATTATTATTTTCTCACCTAACCAAACGTGCCACAGAGGGTAGGTTTGATATTGTGCATTCTCATGACATGGCAACACATGCTAATATTTACACTCTACACGTGCCGTGCGTAAGAACGAAGTGGGCTCAATCCAAAGGTGTTAGAAAAATATTACGCTGGGCAAACACCTTATTAAGCCCGAGGAAAATGGCGTACTTATGGCTGGAAAATAAGGAAATGCAAGTATTGCCTAATCGACACTTTATTAGTGTCTCTGAATACTTATCTCGTAATGTTCTAGAGAGCTACCCTAGGCTTAATGATCACATTACCATCGCCCACCCTGGTATTGAGATACAAACAACGAACGACAAAACAATTTCTAGATTGCGTAAAAATTTTAGGGAAAAATATAATATTCCAACTTCTGCATTTGTTCTCCTATTTGTGGCTCATGGATTCAAAAGAAAGGGTTTACCAGCCATTATTAAAGCATTAGAAATTTTGAACAATAAGGATATTCATATTGTCGTTGCAGGCAGTGGCAATCCAAAAGAAATTCAAATAAGCTCTCCTACAGTGCAAAATAATACTCACTTTATTGGTGTAGTTGAGAATATGAGTGAACTCTATCCGGTGACTGATACTCTTATTCATCCCACATTGGGTGATACTTACGGCATGGTTGTGTTGGAAGCCATGTCACACAAACTACCTGTTATTGTAAGTAGTTCCGAGTACTGTGGGTTTAGTGAGCATCTTAACAATGAAGAGGCTGTCATTCTTAATAACCCAACAGACTCACAAGAAATATCAATGAGCATTCAAACTCTAAATAACCAATTAGAATTACGCAATAAAATTTCAGAAAATGGATTTAAAAAATCTAAAACAATAAACTGGGGAAATACAACAAATAAAACACTTAAAGCGTATAAAGAGATATTATGAATAATAAATATGAAGAGGTTGTTTGCCCCACTTGTAGTAATAATGCAGATAGTGCATTAATTTACAAGAGAGATGATGGCATTGGCTTTTACAAATGTCTTGATTGTAATATTGAGTACGCATCGCCCAGGCTTGTTGAAAAAGAACTGCTAAAGCTTTATGAAGGTGATGATTGGAAAGACCTGTCCAAGTATGATGAGTGGAGTTATGATAAATGGAAAAATAATAAAGAATTCCATTATTATTTAGTACAAGAAAATACTAATCTTGTTAAAAAGTTTTTAAACAAAGGCTCTTCTATCTTGGATGTTGGCTGTGATATTGGATTAACTGTTAAGGCATTAGAAGAAAATGGATATTATTCCGAAGGAGTGGAAGTGAGCTCTGTTGGCGCAAAGATTGCCAAAGAAAAAACTGGCATTACAGTCCATAATGTGCAATTAAGGGACTATCAGTCAGATATTAAATATGACGGCGTTTTATTACTGGATGTTTTAGAACACCTCTATGATCCAATAAAGGTATTAACTGAATGTGGAGACCGCATGAAACAAGGTGGCTATATATTTATTCATGTACCACATCATGGCGGTATAAGCACTAGGTTTAAAAGACTCTTGCACAAAAAAGGATTAAAAAAAGGATACAAACACTTTGGATTCCCTGCACATATCTATGCCTTCGACAGAAGAAGCTTAAAAGCCATCCTTACAAAATCAGGGTTTGAAACTGTGCATTATGAGTCATGGCCTAGCTCTATTACCAATGGTAAAGTTAACTTCTTTAACTATTTTTTTATACAAATAATAAAGAAATTCGCCTTATCTGATTATATTATTTGTGTTTCAAAAAAAACATAGTCAATTAGCAAGCGCTCTTTATGCTTAACACATTAAAAATATCTTTTACTCCCTCGTCCTTAACCTCAAAAAATTTAGCAAAGCCATTCTGTTTTAATAGCTTTTCTATTGTATTCATATCGTCTTGAATTTTTGTATCATACTCATAATAAATTGTGTTTATATTGTTCAAAAAATCAGTCTGCATTAATTGTTCAATAACTACTTTCTCGTAACCCTCAACATGTAGTGGTCTGACAAACTGTAGTGGTCTGACAAACTGTAGTGGTCCGTTAATCTTGGACACATTTCAAGCCACTTTTTCCAATTCAGCCATCTTCTGAGCGGGTGTCATATACCCAATCGCTGAATGAATCCTTTTGTAGTTATAAAAGTAAATATAACTCTCTACATTTTGCACCACTTCATAGTGATTTGCAAAACTTTGATGATTTAATCGTTCACCCTTGAGGCTTCTAAAGAAGCGCTCCATAACTGCATTATCCCAACAATTACCCTTTCTGCTCATACTTTGAGTGATGTTGTTTTTACTGCAATAATCAATAAAAGCTTTAGATGAGTATTGCGTCCCTTGATCTGAGTGAAACATTAAATTATCAGTGTTTGGATTGTATCGATTAATAGCATTATCCATTGCATCTTGAGCTAACTGAGTATTAGGCTGTTTAGATAAAGCCCAGCCAACCACTTGCCTGGAAGCTAAATCTAGGACGCAAGCTAAATAACTCCAACCTTGGTAAGTCTTGATATAAGTAATATCACCCACCCAATGAGTATTACTTTTTTGTTGATTAAAGTCACGATCAAGTAGATTGTCGGCCCTTTTATGTAGCTTGCCAGTATTGGGATAATAATGACGTTTTTTAGGCTTTATAACCTTAATATTAGCCATCTTCATTAATGTCTTGATTCTATGGGTGCCAACTCTAAAACCATCAGCATTTAGCTGTAATTTAAGCCTTCTGCGACCATAAGTATGCCCAGTCTCGATTGAGATTTGCTTCATCGATTTGATAATGCTCTTGGTTGAATTAGTTATTGGCTTATCCTTAGATTGGTAGTAATAACTACTACGAGCGTGATCAAATAAATCACACAGCTCTTGCACATTATATTGTTGGCAAGCCTTGCTCAACTTGACAATCATATTAGTTACTGACTGTCCATAGCGAACAAGGCTGTTGCCTTTTTTAATATCTCGTTATCCCGTTTGGCTCGCCACAATTGCTTCTTTAATGATTGAATCTCTTGCTGCTCTGGTGTTATTGCTTTGCCTGATTGAGGTGTTTGCCCGTCAAGTTCAGCTAAGTATTGCTTCTTCCAACGTGCAACGGCTGTTGGGCCTGCACCAGATATATCGATAATTTGTTTGTTGGTATAACCTTCATTGATCATTAGCTTTACATAATCTAGCTTTTGTTCAACCGTGAACATCACACGTTGCTTCCTGGTTTTTACTTGTGTCATTTACTGACCTCCTTATAGTTTGTATTATAAGGCTATCTTTGTGTCCAAGTTTGTCAGACCACTACAGATTAACGGACCACTACAACCCTTAGGCGTCTAATCTCGTTTACTAACCCCTCTCTTTTAATTCGATTCAAAATTCTTTTTGACATAAACTATTTTTTACTAATGCGTAATTCCTTTAATTTTAAATATTTTAAATAAGTAGACAATCCAGTGGATATTGATACAACCAATCCTGGCCACCCATCTAGAAAGCCCCTTCTAAAAATATAAGCTCGAACAAAGCCAAAAATAGCTTTAAGAACAACCATTGACCAACCAACACGCTTTCCATTATCAAACATTTTCTTTGCAGATAGAGAAGAGTAAGTATTTATTTTTTGAAGGTGATGGGAGATATCTTTATACGGATAATGCAAAAAGTGATTGGAGAGTTTTCCAATCGATCCATCAACCACCATCTTTTCATGGACTATATCTTCAGTAAAATGAGATTTTTGTTTTTTGACCAGTCTTAATGTGTAATCAGGATACCAACCCGCATGATAAATATCTTTGCCAAGGTAATTGGATAATCTTGGAATTAGATAACCGCTAATATTTGAATCATGAGCCATTTTGTTAATAATTTCATCTCTTAGCTCTGACGTGACACGCTCATCTGCATCAACGGATAAGACCCATTTATGAGAGGCCAACTCTAGAGCTCTTTGTTTTTGAATGCCAAAGCCTGGCCAGTCTTTAACATAAAACTTGTCAGTATATTTTCTGCATATTTCTTCTGTTTTATCGGTACTGCTGGAATCAACCACAATAATCTCATCGGCCCAGTTGACTGATTCCAAACAATCTAGAATATTATCTTGTTCATTTTTAGTAATAATAATAACACTTAACAAAGGTCTATCCACTTATTAACCCCTTATATAGATCAATATACTTACCGGCCATGAGATCAACACCCATCTCATTATCACAGTATTCCTTAGCACTTATCTTGTGCGCAATCGACTCTTTAGAAGAGTCTAACGCTAAACTCAAACCTTGTGATAAGCATTGAGTATCGCCAATATCACACACAAAACCTCTATCTTTTACAAGATCATTTAGACCACCAGCATTTGTTGATACAACACTCACTTCATAATTAAATGCATCTAATACACTACTACCTAGACCTTCTTCTTTTGAAGTCATGAGAAAAACATCCATTATAAAAAAATAATCCTCTACATTTTCATGATGGCCCATTTGAAAATAAAGCCGATCTAAACTTAAATCTTTAATCATGCCTGATACTTGGTCAAATAGAGCTCCATCGCCAAAATGCAAAACTACGAAATCTTGTCTAACTTTTTGTAGTTCATGAATAGTTTCTAACGTAGTAATAGGATCTTTATGCGATTCCAATGCTGAAATCAGGCCAATAATTTTGACACCATCTTGAATGCCAAGTGATTTTTTTAATTCTAAAGCTCTTTTAATATCAAGATTTTTATTCTTAACTGCGGAGCTAATAACTGGAGAGTCAGAAGACATTCTGGATTGATTAAGAATAGATGAAATAATTGGAGATATTGACACAACCTTATTAGTAAATTTATACTTCAATCGAGTGCTAAAGCCACTAGGAACAAAGTCAACTCTTCTAGTATAAACAACAGGGGTTTTATGAAAAACCTTAGTTAAAACACATTGTGTATGCGCTTTGCCTGTTTGTGCGTGAATCACATCAAACTTTTCTTTCAAATTAGACAATTTCTTTAACGTATCTACCATGCTTTCTACGGTAATTATGCTAATGCCCATTGCTGTAGCTCTTTGATGCATTAACGAGCCTTTTAATGCCATCAACTGGCAGTCGACACCTTGAGAGATTAAACTTTCAATCGTATACAGTGTTTGTCTTTCTCCGCCTCGCCAGGTTTTTTCGGTATTTACTTGTAAAACTCTCACTTAAAATTCGCTTAATTTGGACTTCTAAACATCATACCCAAGGTTTGTCCATATATTGATACCATTAACAGGTATAACTATATATCTATTACAAAATTACGCAATAATTCCTTATGGTTCAACAATCAAAACGATTCACTATAGCTATTATTCATCGAAATGGATTTGAAACACTTAAATCTGTTCTAGATAGCATTTTGGCTGATATGACTGAAAATGATGAAGTAATCATTGTTGACAATAATAGTACTGATAATTCAATAGATAAAGTTGAACAAGATAGCGTGTATCGTCATGTGAAAATTATTAAACACGCATGTAATGCGGGATATGGTTTTTCTTGTAACCAGTCAATGATTCAAGGTAATGGTGAATATTTCTTATTATGCAATAATGATATTGAATTACCACTAGGCAGTCTTGAGGCTTTTGAAAATTTGTTTAACTCTGATAAGAAAGCCGGACTAATTGGCCCACAAATGTTCTCACCCAATGGAGACAAGATGAGGTCATACGGGACACATAGCCCCAATCTATTATCTCAACTCGACCTGATAGGCAGGCCTATAAAAAATCGAAATATTAATTCTTTTTCTAATGTCTCTATTTTGAGAGGTGCGTGCTTAGCAGTGAGAAGAGAAATGGTTAATGACATCGGTATGTATGACGAAGATTTTTACTTCTATCACGAGGAAACCGAATGGTGTTACAGAATAAACAATAGCAAATGGAAAGTGATGTTTGCACCAGAGATAAAAATCTCACATGTTGGTGGGGGTAGTACTAGTAGTGTATTTGCATCATCTAGAATTGAATTTTTCAGATCAAGACTAATATTTTGGAAAAAAATATTTCCAAAATATCAATTGGCGATTCTTTATACATGGAATATTCCGAAATTAATTCTGGACTTTATTTTCTATTTAATAGCCACTGTAGTTACATTAAACCTTAATATTAGACTAAGAAAAAAATTAATCGATAGAGCAGTGGTGATTAGTTGGCTGATTCTTGGCAGGCCAGATAGTTGGGGACTGCCCAATAAATGTAAGTAATAACTAATCTAATAAATACAAGTTCGAAAACTCTTGAATCTTATTGGCAATATATTCTCTGTCTTGTTTGGTAATCCACCAGCCAACCGGAATTGAAACTTGAGTAGTATTAAAAGCATCTACACCTGGCAATTCACACAAGCTATCATCAAAAGCTGTATGTTTGTCATTACGCTCGTGTACTCTTGACGTCATAACGCCTTGTTCACTCATCCAGACGCTAAACAAATCTCGTTTATCAATGTGTAGGGTGTAAAGCCAAGAAGAAGACTTTGACACTTTTGGCTTTTGAATGATGGTAACGCCTTTTATATTTTGCAATGTTCGGTCGTAATATTCTTGGTTATCAATATGCTTGCTAACTATTTCATCTATATGTTTTAACTGCTCAATGCCGATTGTTGCACTGATATCATTCATATGGTATTTATAACCATACTCAACTATATCCTCTTCACACCTAAACTCTTTTCTTTTTTCATCTCGATCAATACCGTACCATCTAAGTAATTTTCCTCTTTCATAATCAGACTGCTCTTTGCACAATAATAAACCACCATCTACTGTGGTGAAGTGCTTAATTGCTTGCAATGAAAACATAATAAAATCTGAATGATTTCCTACCTTTGAACCCTTGTATTCTGCTCCTATCGCATGCGCACCGTCTTCAATGGTCTTAAGATTATATTTTTTTGCTATGGCGTTAATTGCATCAATATCGCAAGGAATGCCGCCAAAATGAACCATCATAATGGCTTTTGTCTTCGATGTAATCTTTTCTTCTATAGCTTGTGGGTCAATCAATCCTGTTATCGGATTGACATCAGCCCACACTATCTTAGCGCCAGCTGCTAATATAGGCATATTGGTTGCAGTACAAGTCATGGCAGTTGTAATAACCTCATCTCCATGACCAACATTAGCTAATCTTAAAGCTAAATGCAATCCTGAAGTGCCAGAATTAAGCGTTAAAACTTTCTTATTACCGAAGTATTGACCTAACTTTTCTTCAAATTCATCTACTTTTTTACCTTGTCCGATAAATCCACTGTGTAAAACTTCCAGTAGCGGCTTATCAACCGATTTTGGCATGTGTACTTTAAATAATACTTTTTGTTCCATTGTTAGCCTCTATTAATGTTAATCATAATACTCGGCGTTTTTAAAACTTACGCCACCCTTGTCTTTGTCTGATAATGATGGCGTAATATCACCAAGATGCCAATCAATATCCAAATCATTATCATTCCAAAGAATGCTTCGCTCATACTGTGGCGCATAATAATCAGTGGTTTTATACATAAAGTCCGCTGTCTCACTTAAAACTACAAAACCATGGGCCATTCCTGGTGGCACCCACAATTGTAAGTGATTTTGGTCATTGAGTTCAATTGAAAAATACTGGCCAAATGTAGGTGATGACTTCCTGACATCTACAACTACATCTAAAACACGGCCTGTTACCACCCTTACTAATTTTCCTTGTGGCTGTTCTAGCTGATAATGCAAGCCTCTTAGAACACCTTTAGATGATTTTGAGTGATTATCTTGCACAAAAACCTCATCGATGCCCGCTTGATCTTTTAAGGTCTTTTGATTCCAACTTTCTAAGAAAAACCCTCTTTCATCCCCAAATACTTTTGGCTCTAAAATCAGTACATCTGGAATATGGGCAGTATGTACTTGCATTAAAAAACCTTTTGGTTAATTAGTTGCAACAAGTATTCACCATATCCACTTTTTTCAAGTGGTTTGGTAATTTTTTTCAGTTGATCCGTATCTATCCAACCATTCCTCCAAGAGATTTCTTCTGGGCAGGCAATTTTTAACCCTTGTCGTTTTTCCAAGGTATGTACAAATTGTGAGGCCTCTAATAATGATTCATGGGTGCCAGTATCTAGCCAGGCCATACCTCTACCCATAACTTGCACATCAAGCTCTTGATTCTCTAAATAGTATTGATTAATACTGGTTATTTCTAACTCTCCTCGATCTGAAGGCTTGATGGTTTTAGCAATATCTACAACACGATGATCATAAAAATACAATCCCGTTACTGCATAGCAAGATTTTGGATTATTCGGCTTCTCTTCAATCGAAAGCGCCACCCCTTGATCATCAAAATCTACCACCCCGTAGCGTTCAGGATCGCTGACTGGATATGCAAAGACAGTTGCGCCATTAGCGCTATTGGCAGCACTTAATAATAGATCAGAAAAGTCATGACTAAAGAATAGATTATCACCTAATACTAATGCACATGAATCTCCATCAATAAATTCCTCTCCAATTAAAAAAGCCTGAGCTAGACCGTCGGGTGATGGCTGAATCTTGTAGGATAAATTAACCCCTAATTGGGAGCCGTCACCCAGTAACTGCTCAAACCTTGGGGTATCTTGCGGCGTTGAGATAATCAGTATATCTTTAATGCCTGCAAGCATAAGAGTTGACAACGGATAATAAATCATAGGTTTGTCATAAACTGGCAATAGTTGTTTTGATATTGCCTGAGTTACAGGGTGTAATCTTGTACCTGATCCTCCAGCTAATATGATTCCTTTCATTATTCTATTACCCCCAATCTTTCACCTTGATAACTACCATCTTTAACATGATCGCACCAAACTTGATTATCTAAATACCACTGTACAGTCTTTTTAATGCCTGTTGCAAATGTTTCATTTGGCGTCCAATTAAGTTCATCAGAAATTTTTGTCGCATCAATAGCATATCTTACATCATGTCCTGCCCTATCGCCTACATAGATAATAAGCTGCTCATATCGATCAATACCGTCAATACTACTTGGCACCAACCCATCTAAAATACTGCAAACAGTTTTGACAACGTCAATGTTTTGTAATTCGTTATGCCCACCAATATTGTATGTTTCGCCAATCTCACCAGTTAGTGCAACATGAACTAATGCCCTGGCGTGATCGTCAACATAGAGCCAATCACGTATTTGCTTACCATTGCCGTATATTGGCAATTCTTTACCCTCTAAGGCATTAAGAATAATAAGCGGAATAAGCTTCTCTGGGAATTGGTAGGGCCCATAATTATTAGAACAATTGGTAATTAGTGTTGGCAATTGGAAAGTGCGTTGCCATGCACGCACTAAGTGATCTGAGCTTGCTTTAGCAGCTGAA
>Ga0233442_1002935_pt1 | contig 10782 bp, 10 predicted proteins | sample SI_123_September_3_FD_182789 | JGI IMG/M metagenome (GOLD analysis project Ga0233442, IMG submission 182789) | Seawater microbial communities from Saanich Inlet, British Columbia, Canada - SI_123_September2016_150_MG | ecosystem: Environmental > Aquatic > Marine > Inlet | place: Canada: British...
TAATCATATTTTAAAAAATCTTCAAAAGCAAGCTGGCCTGAATCAAATTGGAGAACTATCAGGCCATTCATTTAGAGTTGGCGCTGCACTTGATCTATTAAACAAAAATATTCCACTAGAAAAAATTATGCTTAGAGGCGGCTGGAAATCGGAAACTAGCGCGATGAGATATCTTCAAAGCTGGAGCGATCAAGATTGGCTTATTATTAGCCATCAAAAGTAACTGGAGTTGCTTCAGTTGAAACCTAGCACAGCAATTAAACTTTACTTTTTCCAGCCAATTTTATACAGAAGAATATCAAACAAGAATAATGGTGCACTTATAAAATTTCTTTTCCATAGCCTCTTGGGCTCCTTAAATAATCTAAGCAACCACTCTAAGTGCAAGTCAAGCCAAAATTGTGATGGTCTGGCGATTGTTCCAGCATAAAAGTCAAAAACCGCCCCTAAAGAAGATGCAACCTTAAAATTCAATTTATCTTTATTCATATAAAGCCATTTTTCTTGTTTAGGCGCTGTCATACCTATAAAAAGAACATCAGGCTTAAAACTGTTAATTTTTTCTATAATTTTTACATTATCGTCATGAGTAAAAGACTCCTTGAATGGGGGGGAATATGTGCCAACATTTACGTTGGGAAAATCTGAAAACAAACGAGCCTTAATTTTATCTAAAGTCTCTTGTGATGCACCCATGTAAAAAACAGATCCGCCTTTCATGTTCAATTTTCCTAATAAGTGTTGATGTAAATCTGCTCCAGCTATTTTAATAATTTTTTCTCCATTAATAATCTTGGCGGCAAGAACAATACCACTTCCATCAGGTATGAGAACATCAGAGCCTTGTAATGCCAATTTAAACTCCGCATCCTTTTTTGCAGTTACATATGAATGCGGATTGATAGTGTTAACAACCTTCTTTTTACTTAATTCAATATTCTCCAGACTTCCATGGAAAACTTTATAGCCCATAACAATCAATTACACCTCCTAAGTATTCAAATTATCTCAGTATAGATTTTCTAAATAGTATTGATAGTACAAGCTGCAAAACCAAAACTTCAAACACAGCCCCCTCAAAAACAACCGAAGTTAGATACACTGATACACCCGATACAAATATAAGTAAGTAGTATTTGTTAAATTTCAATTTAATTAATTGATAGAGGAGGATAAGCACAATTAAAGATGAAAATAACAGTCCTAAATAGCCGTAGTTTTTATACGAATCAAAAATTGCATTATGAAAATAATAGGAGTAATTGCTATTCGCAGATGGATCAAGACCGCCATATGGATGGCCTACAGAAAAAATATCATTAATTGCAACTAAGGCAAGATCCCATCGCTCACTTGAAAACCCTTCATTCTCCAACCTTCTTAGTAACACTTCAAGGGTAGAATCTACCATCTCTACTGACATAAATTTACTTGCGGCAATAATGATCATAATAAAAACAAAAAAAGAATACAACCTACTTCTTATATTATTAAAAATAAACAAATAAGAAAATAGTGTAATTATCATCATCGTCCTATTCTGGAGAAGAAGACTAAGTGAAAGAGTAGAATAAAAAGCAATATATTGATATTTTTTCTCTAGAAAGCATATTGCAGCCACCATTAATAAACTAGATGAGTTTCCATATGCTGGTGTCGCCACAATTCCTTCGACAAACGGTGAGATAAACTTTCTATTTGCAAATAATAACGGATCATTAAAAAACGTATAGAAAGTCAAATAAAATGTATAAGCATTTATTGACAGCATATAAGCCAATATAATATTTTTAAACACCTTTAACTCAGACAAATGAATAATTAATAGCCAGAAAAAAACAACGCCCAATATAACGACCTTAGAATAAAGCCCCGCCCCATCATTAAAATTAAATTCCCTTCCGAGAATCAAATTTACATAGAATAAAATTAACCATAAGCCAATATAAGCCACTTCATTTATCGTAACCGCATGCAACCTGTGCCTTATTAACGTCACAAATAACACTAATATGCTATAAAATTTTATTATAGACATCAAAAAAACACCTAAATATATCAAAAATATAAAAAAATATTTCATTTTAATATTCGTATTTTTTGCATGAAATGTTTAATCAGCCAAGAAGTGTCACCTTGTAAAATATAATGCACAATCTTTACAGGCCACACACAAAGTCGCAAAACAATTCTAAAAATAATGCTATTTCCTAGAAAAATTTTATTTCTAATTGCTTGGTTTTCTTTTAATCCAATATGGGAAATTTTTGAAGTTTTAGTGCCTTCATAAAACCTTAACGCAGACAAATGCACTCTGGTATGTTTGAATTTTGCCCCTGCTTTGATAAATTTAAAAAACAAATCATAATCCATGGCAAACTGTCCGCTACTATCTATCCCACCAACTTTATTGTATAAAGAGTTCCTCCAAAAAACTTCCGGCTGTGAAAATCCAAACCCGGCTTTATAAAGATACCCACTTTTTACTAATGGCGTATTTCTCATATCTTTAACTATATTGTCAAACTTATCAATGTAATATATATTTCCGTACACCACATCAATATTCGGACAATTTTCAAATATATTTGAAATGTGATTTAAAGATCCTGGCAGTAAAATATCATCAGAATTAATCCAGCATAAAACATCGCCAGTTGCCTTTTTAAACCCTTTTTTTATTGCATCATATTGACCGCTATCATTTTCACTTACCCAGTAATCCACCTCATCTTTATATTTTTTTATAATGTCTACTGAATTATCTGTAGAGCCGCCATCAATGATAATATATTCAATATTGGGGTGCTTTTGATCTATTACACTTTTTATTGTTCTTTCAAGAAACGCACCTTGATTATATGATGGTGTCACAATCGAAATTTTAATTTTGCTATTCATACCCAGCAATTCTTAATTGTCCTTTCTTTGTATGAGACTGATCAACATCTTTATAGCATCCCCTTGATTGCACACTGACATAGCCTTACTTCTACACTCTTTAGACATGTTTTTGTAATCTTCTCGACTTTTGGATAAAACTTTACTGATGCCATAAGAAAGATCGATAAAATCTCTATTTTTTGCTTTATACCCAGTTCTATCGTCAATAAGATCTTGAGCTAATCCAATATCAAATGCAACTACAGGTGTAGCTGTCATCATTACCTCACAAATCATTAATGGGCCAGAATCCTCTATTGAAGGAGAAACCACAACATCTGCACAGCAATATAAATCTCTAAGGGTAGAATAATCTACATAACCAAAAACTCGCACATCAAACTTTATTTGATTAACAACTGAATTTGCTTTTCCTGCCACACATACAATAATACTATCTTCACTATTTTTACTGTACAGTAAATTTAGTGCCTCCACTAGATACTGGGCGCCCTTTCGCTTTTCATTTGTATCTGTGGCCCCAAAAAAAATAACTTTACTACTGTTAGGGATATTGTAAATATCCCTAACTTTTGTTTTGTCTTGTATTGAAAAAAATTCTTTATTAACCCCAAAAGGTATCTGATGTTTTACATGGTTTTTAAAAACAGAAGAAATATCGATTTGCTTTGACAGGTAAGAATTTGGCGATATTAAACTAATATCACTACCTGCAAGATACTTTATCTTTTGTTTCATAGTTCTATTGGATAAATCTGACTTATTGTTAGAATACAAAGCGGGGCACTTTCCGCACTCATGCTTGTATTCTTTACAACCCCATGAAAAATGACACCCTCCGGTCATTGGTGCCATATCAGTAAAATACCAATACAATTGAATGTTTGTATTATCTGACAATTCTCTAATTACCTTAGGATTTATAAACATCGAAATCCAATAAAAAATGATTACATCTGGCTTGGAGTCAAAGAGACTTAATAACTCTCTATAATGATTAATTACATACACACCCTTATCGAAGTAATAATAATTTTTATCTACCTTTTTAAGAAAATAAGAGTTTACTTTGTACCTAACCTTGAATGCAAAGTTAGAAACTTTAGAGTTTCTCTTTACCGCCCTCACATCTACTTTTGATGTTAATTTATACAAAGAGATGTATTCAGAATTAAAATTATTTTCAAGCATACTCTCATGTACCCTGTATGCTGCAACACCTGCACCACCCTTATCATGAGTTGTTAGATGGACAATATTCATTTTATCTTTCTTTTTACATAATTAATAGCTCTAATCATAAAGCTAATCTTTGTATCTTTAAAATACTGTTCCAATTGATTCCTGGCATATTTATTTTCTTTTATATTTTCTTCATAAAATTTAATGGCGGAATCATTTAATCTTACATCGTATCTATTGGTAGCACCACAATTAGTGCCACTTCCATCATGCCCTGTATTATCGACCATAGAAACCTTTGGAAACAAGGTTAGTCCATTATTTTTATATACTGCCGCATACCAAAAGATTGCCCACGTATCTATAACTTTACTCTTATTCAGAAGCACTTGTTTCCAGTAATTTTCACTATTATTAATATTAAACTCTTTAATTTCATCTTTTGAAAAATTTTGGACAATTTTATCAACATCCTTTTCGAAAAAATCCCAGGAATCTTTCCACGTACCCCATCCCCAGCTTGTTGTAAGCTTTAAAAAATAAGTATCGCTTTTATCTTCAAGAGTCTCAGAAAAAATCGGATAACTATATCCTGCTATAGACATAACTTGCCTATCATCTTTATACTTAAGAAGGCCATTTCTCATATAATCAACAAAATAAGGTGAAACAACCAGGTCATCTTCTAAAACTATAACTGTTTCATGCTTTTTTAATACACTAGTAACTCCAGAAATTATTGATTTTGCCAACCCTTTGTTTTCATTAGATTCAGTCACAATCACCTTGCTAAATCCTTCGATATTTTTCAAATAAAGTCTTAGTTGATTAACCGATTTTTCATCATCTGAGTTTTTAAAACCATCTGAAAAAACATACAATGTGACATTACTAACATCGTTTCTCTTTAATGCGTTAATGGTATTTTTTGTATGCTCCAGTCTATTGTAAACAAAGAGCGCTATTTGCATATTCATAAATTAACTCCTCTTCTATTTAAAAAAAATTTAAGTATTTTTTTATTTAATAAAAGAGCGAATTCAATTATAAAATGAAACAACCCACACACTTTGATTGCAAACTTAACCGGGTTTATTGTTTTATTTTCAAAAAAATGAAACAAAGACAGCATTTCCCTGTCATCTTTGTTTAACAAATATTTCAAAACAAAAGAATAAAATGGCACACCATGAATTTCACCCTTAAATAAGAAAATTTTTATACAACTATGCTTTCTAGCAATATCTAGATCATCTTGATCAAATACTGACCCTTTTGATACAAAATAATAAATATTTGTATTGATATTATTTGTTAAGATTTTATCCAAATGAACAAATTTGTTATCGCTCATTTCTCTTAAAATGGCATTATTTTCCTTATCAAGACTCAAGGTAGTTTCAAGCTGGAACTGCCCTGAAAAACTGTATATTGACTTTGCATCCAATAACAATCCAATAATAACACTTAGATACCCACCTGAAGACGCCCCTACCGTAATTAATTCATCCGCATTCGCTGTTGTTTTTTTACAAAATGAAATTATTTTTTCTATACTATTAATACTCGTATTAACACCCTTAGAGTACCATTGTTTATATACATCTCTTAAAAATATACTCTTATTATTATTAATAGATTTCCCTATATTAAGCCATTCATATCTGTCATTATGAACAATTTCTCTTGTAAATACACTGGCTGTATTGGGAAAATACAATCCGTTCGAAGAAGAGAATATATATGTACAATCTCTAATGCCGCTTTTCTTCTCAAGAAGCACATTTCCTTCTGAATAAGCCGCCTCTATAAGTTCTTTTAAATTGTTGTCAATTTGATTGTAATTCATTTATTTTTTTAAGTATCTTAACGGTGCAAGCAATGTTATAGATTGCATAATAAAAATATGCCTTGTTCGTTGTTGAAAAACATTGAATACATAGGATGAAAATACTTGGGATATAACTGTTGAATAAGCCGCACCAATTGCGCCGTATTTCTGTATGAAAAAATAGTTAGCAACTATATTCAGAATACCCCCCCATATAGATCGGTAAAGCAAATGCTTTTGAAGCCCTTCTTGAACAAACCACTTACTACTAGCTATCCCAAGAAAAGAGAAAATTGATGCAAATATATGCACAACTAGTATATTCGAAGACTCATAAAACTCATTGCCAACCAATATATTTATTAAATCATCTTTTATAAATAGGGTTGTTATTATTATTGAGATGGCAATCCAGACCAATAAATCAAATTTATTTTGCAGTCTTGAATAATATAATTTACTAGATACTTTCTTAGCATTAATTAATGCTGGAAATAATGATGCCGAAATAATTGATGGTATGAAATAAACTGACTCGCTGAGTCTTGCAGCAATTGCGTATTGACCAACAGATGCGCTACCTAGCATTTCCATGATCATTATTTGGTCAATTTTCATATATACAGCAACCATCATCCCGCTAAAAATTAACGGCCAACTTTCTTTTATTAATTTAATTGCCAACACCTTGTTAAAAATTAAATTTTCTACTTTGAATTTTGACAAGCTTGCAAAGTAGTACAAGAACCCCATACTTAAAACTATACTTTCAAAGAGGACCACATAGGCAAATGTCACAAGAGAGGCTTCACTCAATATTAACAAAATCTTAACCACACTAGCAACACTCAATGCGATGAGATTAGCATATGCTGTGTACTTTGACATAACCTGACTTTGAAAATAAAAATCTATTACATTAAATGACTGAAATACCACGGCACTCGCTATTATAAAAATTAGCACTTTCTCAAACGCACCTACTGAAGCAACACTTACTGCAATAAACAAAATAAATAAAACCAGTATTGCTCCAGAAACTTTCAACCAAAATGTAGTGGCTATGATCTTACCTTTGTCATTATTACCACTTACAAGCTCTCTTACAACAATACTATCCAATCCTAATGTTGCTACAATTGCAAACAACCCTACAAAACTACTAGCATACGAGAAAATGCCAAACTGTTCTGGGCCTAAATATCTAGCCACCCACATACTTACAAAAATTCCTACAATCATTCTTAGTACCCTTTCATAAAAGAGCCATGAAGTATTTTTAAAATATCTTTTAAATCCTTCGCTTGTGAACATTGCTAAATAAGTTTAATTATGAAATCAGGCTTTACAAAGAGGTTGGCAATTAATACCATGAGCTAACTATAGCTTCCAAAATCATCTAATATTTCCCTTTGTTTAATTATTTTAGATGCGCTTTTAGTGATTATAGATAAACTCACTAGTCTTACGAACTCGTTCATCATATTAACAAAATGATTATCTCTTCTGGATGCTATTCTCTCAACCAACCTGCCATTATGAGTAATTTTAATTTCAGAATCATAAGTTTCAGGCTTTGAAAAAGCTCTGTCAACAATTATATGACCCTTTTCACACCAGATAATTATTTCATTTTTGTAACTGCCACCCATTGCCCATTTACAAACTGCTTTAATATTATCTTTCTTAAAGATTGCCATTCCTGAAGTGTCTACATCATAACCATCTTCAGTATTTAAATCTGAAAATATTAGCTCACTATCAGAGCCTAATAAATTCAAAATTGCGCAAATAGTATATGCCCCTGCATCGTTCAATGCACCTCCGGCTAATTCTTTTGAATATCTAATATCATTTTTACTTAAGTGCGGAAAGCCGAAACTTGCCTCCACAAAAAGCATCTTTCCATATTTCTCTGATTCTATCAATTCTTTTAAATCGGAAAATTGACGATGATATAAAAACATAAAGGCTTCCATAATCACAAGGCTTTTGCTTTTTGCTAGATCAATAATCTCTTGAGTCTCCTCTAAAGAGGAAAGAGCAGTTTTTTCTACAATGACATGTTTATTATTTAACAAACATTGCTTAACTTGTTCATAATGCATTGCATTGGGACTGCTAATATAAACAACTTGGGCATTAGAATCTGCAAGCAACTCATCTGAATTATTATAAGCGTGGCAATCATACTGTTTACTTTGACTGGTCAGCACATCTATATTTCTAGTGAACATCCCAATCAAATTAACACTTTCGCTCTTATTAATGGCTGGAAGTATATTGCGTCTAGCATGCTCCCCTACTGTCCAAACAGCAATATTTAAAGTATTCATAAATGTGAAATAATGCTTCTGATATGTGGACTAACCCAACTGTTTTCTTTGATCAGGCATTTGATTTGATAAAGCGTCATCCATTTATATGAGGATGACATTTTAGGAAGGTCAACACTATCGCCAATCTCCACAATCATGCCTTTGTTTCTTTTAAGATGCAACCTTCCGCCATCCTCAGACATCCACTGATTAAACAGGACTTTTCCATTTACCAATTCAGGAGTTTCAAAAAACTCGGAAAATTTCGGCTTTTTACCTCCGTGAGCCTGCTTTAGATTACTAAAAGTGGCTTGTAACGTTGGACTTATCTGCACCTTATCAGGATTACCTGGCTCTGCCTTTGCGTCAACTAGATAATATGGAATGGTGTTAATTTTCTTTCTAAGCAAACCTAGTAGCCCCCCGTTATATCCAACTTGCGTTAATATTGGCTGATCCCAACCACCTGTCACCTCCCGAGCGGTTGTATTTTTTACGCGCACCCCTTGTATATAAAAAAATTCACCGCTATCGTGTCCAAACACACCTTTTTCCTCATTGAAAGACCATCCTGCACAATCCATTAAAGGAATATCTTCAATACTCATTGGGCAATTTTTCTGCTCCTCTTTAAACCACGACTTAATGCTGTCAATAGTCTCATATTCTGACCAATCCTTTAAGCTCTCTACCACTGCCTCATTACGCAAACTATCGCTACCGACCTCGGAAAATTTATTTGAAAAATCAGTGTATTGAGATAGAGCTTCTACAAAATTCACTTCCTATACTCCTTAATATATTTGATGATTGATTTTGCAATATAAGTTGATTCATCTTTATTCATATTATTATGCATTGGAAGTCTTAAAATTCTTTGCGCATATTCTTCGGTAATCATTAAGTCTTCAGGAGCATATCCCATATTTATTCCAACCTTAGATGAATGTAATGGCACATACCCAATATATGCACTAATTTTGTTATCAACCAACTTCAATCTCACATAATTACACTCTTCACTTGAGGCGAAAACTACCCAGAATGCATGAAAATTTGTTTGGAAATTATCAGAAATCTTGGGATAATAAAAATCTGCAATATTATTATTTATGAAAAAATCATAATATCCAAAGAAAATCTCCTTTCTTTCGGCAAAATTCATGTCGAATGATTCTAACTGAGCGCACAAGAAGGCTGCTTGCAATTCAGTAGGGTAAAAACTTCCGCCAATCTCTACCCATGAATATTTATCAGCAAGTCCTTTTAGCACTTCTTGTCTATTGGTACCTCGCTCCCATATATGTGCTGCTCTGTCTATGAATTTGTCATTGTTAATAACCAAAGTTCCAGAAAGCCCTGCATGTAGATTTTTTGTTTCATGAAAAGAATAACAGCCTAAGTCGCCTATTGTGCCTAAACAATGATCACCTTCAACACACCCAAAAGCCTGGGCAGCATCTTCAATTAAATAAATTGAATTATCATCACAAAGCTCTTTAAATAAGGCTGCATTCGCACCAAAACCACCATAATGAACAACGACAATTGCTACTGTCTGAGTGGTAATCTTGTTTTTTGCATCCTCAATATCAATCATCATTGTTTGAGGGTTAATCTCTGCAAAGATAATCTTAAATCCAGCACGAGCAAAAGCCGCAGCTGTCGAAGAGAAAGTATACGATGGCAAAATAATTTCTTGCTCTTTGTTCCATTCTCTTAACAACAATGCAGATATTTCCAAAGCAGATGTGCAACTATCCGTTAATAGAACATTTTCAACTGAAATTTTTTCACTAATTAATACTTGGCATCTTTGAGTGTAATAACCATTTCCATAGAATTGTTTTCGCTCAAAAACATCTTTAATGTATGTTTCCTCATTGCCTGTTAAATAAGGCTCATGAAATTTAATGAGGCTATTAGACAAGTGTATCTCCTATACTTTTAATAATATTACTTGGATTTACAGATAATTCTCCATAAACCATTATCTCTTCTAATCTTAATACGCCACCATCTCCGCAAAAAACTGTAACCGTGCCATCTTTGTTTATCGATTTAACACGACCTGGAATATAGCCAATGTAAAACTGTGTTTTTTCCATTTTGGCCCTAAATATACTAACCTTTTGACCATTTAATGTGGTGAACGCCCCTGGATATGGATTAGAATACGATCGAATTAAATTAATAACATCTATTGCATTATTTGACCAGTCTATTCTAAAGTCATCTGGAATATTTTTACACGTATATGTTGCTCTTTTATGGTCTTGCTCTGTCAATACAACCTTAACATCAACAAGAGATCGGTAAGCTTTTTGAATTAGAATCTCATTTTCCTTAGTAACTTTCTCCATTACATCAGAAATATAATCGTCACTCTCAATCATGATTTTCTTTTGAAAAAGAATTGGCCCTTCGTCCATTTTTTCAGAAATTTTAAAAAGAGATGTGCCTGTTTTATTTTCACCATTCCTTATTGACCAAACTGTTGGGCCAAACCCCCTATAGTTTGGAAGAAATGAATCATGAAATACATAA
>Ga0233442_1002941_pt1 | contig 10753 bp, 9 predicted proteins | sample SI_123_September_3_FD_182789 | JGI IMG/M metagenome (GOLD analysis project Ga0233442, IMG submission 182789) | Seawater microbial communities from Saanich Inlet, British Columbia, Canada - SI_123_September2016_150_MG | ecosystem: Environmental > Aquatic > Marine > Inlet | place: Canada: British...
AAGATCATAGGATAGAGGATTTTCTTGGGAACAGCGGTAACCCTTACCCATAATCTGCTACCAAATAATCCAAGAACCAATAAAACTATATTTGCAATTAGTAAACTTGCGAATAATCCGTAGATAATTTCCGGATTATTCTTAAAAAGTTGCGGTCCCGGAGTAAGATCATGAATCATCAAAGCACCAATGAGCACTGCTGTAGAAGCACTTCCTGGAATTCCAAGAGTTAGAAGTGGAACCAATGCACCACCTACGGAACTACTATTTGCAGCTTCAGCAGCAGCAACTCCTTCCAGGCTTCCATGTCCGAATTTCTCAGGTTCTTTACTTGTTCTTTTTGCTACATCATAAGAAATAAATGATGCAATTGTAGCTCCGGCACCTGGAAAAATTCCAATCAGAGTTCCCATTATTGACGATCTAACAATTGTTAATTTCAATTTCCAGTAATCAAGGATTGTTGGCCATTGTGTTTTCTCTAATTCAATTTTCTTACTCTTAAAATTTTGTTCGTCGATCTGCTTAAATACTTCGCTAAGAGCAAAAAGTCCGATCAAAGCCGGAATTAAAGAAAATCCGTCGTAAAGATGAACCGAACCGAAAGTGAATCTGCTGACGCCTGAAATGGGATCAATTCCGACAGTGTTAATTAGCAGGCCAAACATCGCAGCAATGAATGCTTTCACCCAATTTTTTCCACCGAGAGTTGCAACAGTTGTAAGCCCAAAAATTGCTAAAGCAAAATACTCAGCTGGATGGAATTTAACTGCTACTTTAGCCAATTGCACACTAAATAAAATTAATATTATGGTCCCAATAAAACCACCAATTGTAGATGAAACCAAAGAAACTCCCAATCCCATTCCGGGTTTATTTTGTTTAGTTAGTGGATAGCCATCAAATGATGTGACTACTGCCGATGGTGTTCCCGGAGCATTGATCGTTACTGCGGTTATCGAACCACCATAATTAGCAGCGATATAGATAGAAACAAGAAGTATTAATGCTAAAGTTGGTGACATCGCATACGTGAAAGGTACGAGTAATGCAACTCCCATCGAAGGAGATAAGCCCGGCATTGCACCGACTAAAATTCCCATTACTACACCTAAGACAATAAATAATATTGGTTGCCATCCTAATACAAAACCAAATCCCTGAGCCATATTTGTTAATATTTCCATATCTATCCTCAAAATATCATTTCAATTAATTTGCCTATTGGCAGTGGAACATATAGCAGCTTAAAAAATACTAAATATGAGAATAATAACCAGCCTGCAGAAATAAGAATTATTGTTAGATATTTACGATAATCCAGCATATACATTCCTATAAATAAGAAAACAAATGAACTTATGAAATATCCAAGATAAAAGATGCTGATCAAGTAAAGTATCAATAATCCGATGAAACCGAATACGGTTTTTTGGTTCTCCTCTTTATGTTCGACCTTCTTTTTATGACGTAAAATATCAATCAGAAGATATATATTTAAGGGAATCAATATAATGATCCAAAGTCGAGGGATTACCGAAGGTCCTACTTTTTCGTTATTTGGGAAAGAGAATGAAATAATGAAAAGAATGATTGAAAGTATGATGAAAAATATAGGGAGTATGATCTTACTAAAATATTTATTGTTTGGTGAACGACTTACAAAAAACCAAATGACAAGAAAGATGATTACAGAGAAAATAACGAGAAAATATAATGATTTACCTGTAGAAAGTTTTGCAATCAAATTCGTTGCCTCGGTGTTTATGATACCAATTTTTTGAAGGTAATGAGTGAATTGTTCCTTATCTGTATGTACTAGTTTTGTAAATTCATCGGTACTTTTGTAAATAACGTCTATACCACCGCGTTCCCAATATTCACGCCATTCAGGGTCATTATTTACTTTAGTAAAGAGTTTTTCAAACCATTCTCTAATTTCAGGGGGAGTTCCTTTTTTTAGTACGAATCCGCGCCACATGAATTCGTTATCTAAACCACTTATTCCCAATTCGTTAAAAGTGGGAACATCAGGAAATTGAGCTAATCTTTTAGAACTGGAAACAGCTGCAATCTGCAGATCGTCATTTCCAAGAACTTCGCGTGGATTTCCCACATAAGCTACACCTTGTTCACCCAATAATGCAGCTCTGGCTTTACCTCCACTTTTAAATGGAATCCACTTAGCTTCTATTCCTGCTTCATCCCAAATTTTTAAAGCAGTTACATGATCCAGCCCACCATTTGCAGGGCCTAACCAAAGTTGGTTACCATCTTTAGCTTTCGCATCAGCAACAATATCTTCCCAACTGTTTACATTTTGCTTTTTGTGAGTTATTACACATTCTGGGTCTGCCATCATCATCGCAGCCCAATCTATTCCTTCTATATAAGCTTCACCGCCTGTAGAAACAATCTTAGAAATATTTGATTTTGTGCAGGCAAAAAGTGTATAACCATCCGATGGTAATTGAAGCAGTCTTTTCATTGCAACTATACCACCAGAACCGGGCTTATTCTCAACTACAAATGTAGCTTCGGAATATTTGGATGCAACATCTGCAAATTTACGTGCAGTAATATCAATCAACCCCCCCGGACCTGTATAAACAATTATTGTTACTGGCTTTTCCGGAAATGAAAATTCTTCATTAGTTTTTTTACATGATGTGAAAAGAAGTAGAGTTAATAAAAGAATAAACAATAGTTTTTTCATAAAATCTCCATTATTTAAAAACGCTCTGCATAAAAACATTCTGCATAAAGAAAAGTGCAACATAAGCCAATATTGCTGATGCAAGTGGTGTTGCTACCCAGCCCATACTTATCTGGCTAAGCTTCTTGTAATTAATATTTCGTCCGCCTTTTGCCAAACTGATTCCCATCACTGATCCAACAACAGCTTGTGAGGAAGAAACTGGAACTAAAGGGAATGCTGGTAAATGAAGCGAAGTTAGAAGATCGTGCAATCCTTGCGATGCAAATAGAAATAAGGTTATCGAGCTTGCCAAAACAACAACCAGTGCTGTTACAGGAGAAAGCTTAAATATTCCTGATCCAACGGTCATCATTACTTTTTTGGAATAAGTAAATACACCAAAGGCTATTGCAATACCACCTAATAGGAATAGTTGCTGTATAGATGAAAGATGTAGTAATCCTGCTAGAGTAATATCTTTGAATGGAGAGGAATTAATAAAAACTCCCATCACGTTACCAATATTATTTGCTCCCAAACTATAAGAACCAAACGCTCCAACAACTAGCAACCCAATTCGCGTATAAGAATCTAGGCGCAACAAATGAATTTTAGATCTTTCAACAATTCTCTTTGTTATATGAAAAAACAGAAATGCAAATAGTGCAGATAAGATAGGAGAGAACACCCAGGTTCCTACGATCTTTGAAAGTGAGCTCATGCTTGTAGCTGTATGCGAAAAGAAGTTCCAACCTATAATTGCACCAACAATAGCTTGAGATGTAGAAACCGGCAGACCGGCCTTAGTCATCCACATCACAGTTACAGCAGCAGCCAATGCAACTATAAATGCTCCAGCCAACTGATTTACAGCACCTAATTCACCTAATGTATGTGATGCACCAGCACCACTTACAACAGCTCCTAAGATTATGAAAATACTACATATTAAGGCTGCAGTCTTAAACTTAATCATCTTGGTGCCCACAGCTGTTCCAAATATATTTGCTGCATCATTTGCACCGAGTGACCAGCCCAAAAATAATCCACTTGATAAGAAAAATATTATTGTTAACATAAAATCATTCTCTCTAAATTAAGATCAGATCCTACGTTTGATAGCATAAACAGAAAGTCGTTCTGCTACTGACTCTGCAACATCAGAAACTGCAGCGATCTTCTCAGCAAAATATCTCATGTGAACTTTATGACTGAAACGTTTGATTTCATCACTATTAAAAGCTCTTCTTTTTAAATGTTCTTCTACATCGTCTGCTTCATGTTCGTAAAAGTGTACTTTGTTCACGTAATCGCTAACCATACCAATCTCTCTAAAAAAGGCACGTGCACCTTTTACAACCTCTTCTACAGCCTTTGAAGAAAGTTCGGCAAGTTCAATAAAATCACTTTTCAGGAATTCAGGAATTTCGGGAGTTTCTATGGAGAATTGTTCAAGTACTTTCTCACAGATATCTACGATATCATCAAGGGTTTCTAAAAGACCCAAAACATCTCCACGAGATTCAGGGATAAGCATGTATGTATAAAGTTTGTGCTTAATGTCACGTCGAATATTATCTGCATCACTTTCAAGATCTGTAATATCTTTGAAATTTTTCTCGAATTTATCTTTCTTCCCTTTTACATATGCTTTTACACCTTCTTGAAAGATCAATCCCGCAGTGGTTACACGATCAAGGAAACCATCAATATCCCCTTCCAATTGTTTAGATTTGCTATTAAAAAACTTTGGCATATTAATCTCCTCGTCTTCTATCTTAAATATTTATCAAACATTAAACCATGTCTCAAACCGCGATCACTAATAGTAAAAGAATCAATCTCGAAAATTTCCATGATAGCATTTATAATCCCTGCTCCAGCTAATATTACATCTGCTCTTTTGGGCTGAAGTCCCGGAATCTGTTTTCGTTCTTCGATAGTTTTGTTTTGATATAATTCTATTTGTCTTTTCACTTCTTCTAAAGACATTTGAGAACCTTGAATTATTTTTGGATCATACTTAACCATTTTATGCATAACAGCACCCATACTTGTTACTGTTCCACCAATACCAATGAGATAATCGGCTTTTTTCTCAGTAATTTTTTCACTAAAAAAATCCATCATATGATCTTGCATTTTCTTTAGCTCATCATTTGTTACAGGATCAGAAACTAAGAATTCTTCGGTAGGATGAACTGCACCTAAATTCAGGCTGATACGATTATTTAGATTAGCTCCTTTTCCGAAAATAAATTCGGTACTACCTCCACCGGTATCGAAAACTACAACATTTTTATCAGTGTTTCCAATTGTGGATAATACTGCCAGATAAGATAATCTTGCCTCTTCTTCTCCTGGAATCACTTTAATAGTTAGCCCTAATTCTTCTTTAGCTTTTTTTAGGAATACATCGCTGTTATTTGCCGTTCGTAAGCACATTGTGCCAACTGCAGTTATCTCTTTTACATTCTCTTCTTTAGCGCTTTTCATGAATCCACGTAAAGCTTCAATATTCCTATCCATTGCTTCATCTGAAATAATCCCTGTCTTTAGAAGTCCTTCACCCAATCTTGAAATATTATTTGTATCAATGATTGTTGTCAATTTTCCATTTTCAATAGAAAATAGAAAAAATTTGATCGAGTTTGTCCCGATATCTAGTATTGCATATTTATCCATTATTACATCCTTGAGTTAACAAATCCAATTATTCAATATTTAAATCCAAAAGCTCGTTTCATTGCTTTTATATAATTTACATTTTCATATTCAACTAATCCTAATTTTTTTACTGTATTTAATACTATTTCCATGTCAGCATGCTCAACAGCTATAGTTTTAGTTTCAAATTCGTTGAATTTTACTTCAGCTATTTCTACAATTGCATCATCTATCAAATATCCGTGACGATTTTTTTCAACAGTTATCATTTTCAGATCAGGATGCTTCCCAATTAGATCTTCAATATATTCTTCATATGAATATTCATCCTTTTCAAGATATGGCATTTGTAATCCGAAAGCTTTATAAACAAGCGCAAGATCATTAATATGGATTGGAAATGCTGATTTTGCTAGAACTGTCCATTGTTCCAAGCCAGTTTCTTCACTAATTCTAATTGGTGATTTTATATCCATCAGTTCATCTCGGATCTTTGTGTTATCATTGCTATTCTTTGATAGGATATAGATCTCCTTACTTTCTCTATGTCGTGCATTCCCATATGTTTTTATATTTTTTTCTCCTTTGGAAAGGTCCTCTCCAAAAGTTCTCCATTCCCATCTTGGTATTATTTTTTCCATTCTTATGCCTCTTTATTTTTATTTATTCTCTCAATTTTCTTTTTTGCATCAGCTATTTTTTCCCAGTTACCTTCCCATTTATTGAATAAAACTAAAGAGCCAATTTCTAATATCTCTTTGAGTTTCGGTTCCTTTATAGTATAGTGAACATTTCTCCATTTTTGTTCTTTGATCAGGTAAGCACCTTCATGTAGTATTTTTAAATGGGCAGATAAAGTGTTTTGGGGAATTCCTATCTTCTCTGATAGCTCGGTTACAGTTAATGAATCATTTTCCATTAAAGTATAAATTATTTTGATTCTTATTTCATTAGAAATTATATTGAATAATTTTGATAATTTTAGTATCACAAAATCATCTATCATGTACCCTCCTATATCTCATATGAGACATATCTGATATGATAAGATGACGAGTCAAGAAATTTCTTTTTGGATTTTGTTAATTTAATATAAAATAAAAAGATATATTAATTCTAAAGACAAAAAAATCTGGACAAAGTAACTTATGAAATCTTTTTGACACTGAAAAAAATCAACAGGAGACAGTATGGTAACGAAAGAAGAAAAAGTCGTAGAACCTGAAAAGGTTAAGAACGCTTCCGAAGAGAAGATTGAAAAAAAACCAACACAAAATGAGGAAATTACAACAGAAAAAACTGAAGATAATACAGAAGAACCTCAAACAGAAACACAAGTAGAAGCTGAAGTACAAAATGAAGAAGTTGTAGAAGAAGTAGTGCAAGATGATCTAGCTGAAGAATCTGCAGGTGAAAATTTTGAGCAGATGTTAGAAGATTCGCTTGTAAATATCAAGCAGCTTGAAATTGGTGATAAAGTATCTGGTGAGATCATTAATGTTACAGACTCATATATTTTTGTAACACTTGGTGGTAAAAGAGATGTTTATGCCGAGAAGATGGACTACTCTGATAAATCAGGTGAGTTATCATATAAAATTGGCGATACTCTAGAAGGATATATTGTAAAAGATACCGAAACAGAAACACTTATTGCAAAAAGTCTTGTATCTGTTAATCTGAATATTCTTCATGATGCTTTTGAAGAAAAAATTCCTGTAAATGGAAAAGTTCAATCTATGACCAAAGGCGGTTACATAGTAGATATTTCAGGGATCAAGGCATTCTGCCCGATCTCTCATATAGATGATAAGATAGTAATAGAACCAAAAAAATTCATGAATCAAATTTATGATTTCAGAATTATTGATTTTAAAGATAAAGGTAAAAATATTGTTGTTTCCAGAAAGAAAATTCTGGATGTAGAAAAGAAAAAGTTACGAAAAGAAATGTTAAAAAAGCTTGAACTTGATTCTGTTGTAGATGGTGTTGTTACAAGGCTTACAAATTTTGGTGCTTTTGTTGATATTGGTGGAGTAGATGGGCTTTTGCATATTTCACAATTTTCTTGGGGACATATCGAATCTCCATCTGAAGTATTAAATATAGGTGATGAAATCAAAGCTAAAGTTATCAAGATAAAAGGAGACAAGATCTCTTTAAGCATGAAAGCACTTCAGGAAAATCCGGTTGAAGCAGTTCTTCGTGAATTAACAGAAGGTGAAGTTATAACATGTAAAGTTGTTAGAAATCTTTCTTTCGGTTCTTTCGTTGAAATTAAACCTGGTGTTGAAGGATTAATCCCAATTTCAGAATTATCTCGAGGAAGACGTATCAATAATCCTTCGGAAGTTGTTAATGAAGGTGATATAGTAGATGCACAAATATTAAGGATCAATCTTGAAGATAAGAAAGTTTCTCTATCACTTAAAGCTCTTCAACCAGATCCATGGGATATTATTGGTGAGACTATCAATGAAGGTGATGTAGTATCCGGTGTTATAGAGAATGTTGTTAATTTTGGAGCTTTTATTAAGATAAGTGACGGACTCACAGGTTTACTTCCTGCTTCCAAAATAAAAATTGCAAAAATAGATCTGGATAGTAAAAATGTTGGAGAAGAATTCAAAATACGAGTTGTAAAGATAGATAAAGCCGCAAAAAGAATCTCTCTTGAACCAACTACCATGCCTGAATCATTTGATGATGACAAGAATGGATGGCACAAGTATAAAAAAGAAAAGAAACAAGATGATCATATAGATGAAGATAATCCGTTTGCAAATCTGTAGACGAAATTAAATATATAAAAGAGCCTGCTGAATTTTCAGCAGGCTCTTTTGTTTACTCATCCTTTATCTTATCGTTTACAGATTCTACACCTTTTTTGAAACCAACATAACTAATTACAGAAACAATTCCTGCTAAAATAAGATGCAGTATAAATTTTGTAGATTTTTTGTTCATCATAATTTCACCAGAGCTAAATAATATTTCTATTCAATTCGGAATTCAAAAATTTGCTGTGAACCTTTGTCGTTATAATCATCATGAATAAGAAGATAATATTCAGTTTCAGGGATAACATCAATTTCAGCAGGAAGTCTCTTCCAATTGCTTGCAACATCGAGGTTACCATTTTCATTTAATGTGTAAAGTCTGATTTCCGGTACAATTCCTGTATAATCTTTTGCCATGAATTTTATCTTATTTCCAGCTTCTATTTTTAATTTATAGTAATCATTATCGCCTTGTGGAAAGATAGCAAGTTTTAGTGTGTCTCCACGGGAGACAGATTTTGCAATTTTGAAATCGTTGTTTGGTTCGTTGATATCTATTTCATCTAAAAAATCTATTAAGAAACTGAATGGTGTTTCAGAAGATTTGTCATTATAGTCATCATGCAGATGAATATAGTATTCACCCGGTTCTGTAACCGCACAGGCATCTGGTAGCTTATGCCAATCCCTTATCTTTTGTATTTTAGGATTTGCCCATTCATCATATTTTGCATAGTAAATCTCCGGAACAATCCCCTGAGGAATATCTTTAGATTTTACAAGAATGTAACCTTGTTTTTTTACATTTACTTTATACCAATCAATATCTCCAGTTGGGAAAATCAAGGGTTCAACAGTTGTTCCAAATTCAATAGTAGTAGCTGTTTCAGGGCTATTATTAGGTTCTCCAGCATCATATTCTGGAATAAAATCTGCTTTTATCTGTATGGGATCATTAGATTCTTTGTCATTGTAATCATCAATAATAGCAAAATAGTAAGTTCCAGCTTCAGGGATAAATATAGCATCGGGTAACTTACGCCATTTTTTAAGCCATTTTACCTTACTGCCTTCCCACTCCTGGAATAAGGCATAGCCTACTTCTAGTTTCAAGCCTTTGGGGATCTGGCTTGCCTGAACTTTCAGATATCCCTGCTCGGTGAGATCAACTTTGAACCAATCGATATCTTTAGCAGGGCTGATCTTGATTTCGAATGGTTTGCCTAGTGTGATTTCATTTGCCTGGTCGATAGTATTATTAGGTTCTTTTTCTTTACTTGCACCACCACTTCCACAACCACTAGTGAAGATAGCTACTGTTAGAATAAAAACTAAAAAAAATAAAATTGATCTGTTTTGTTTGGACATATTTTCCTCCTCTCTATATTTTAAATATTTTCAATAAGCAATTACGAAATAAGAAAATAATATAGTAGGTGTCAAGTGGTTTAGTTTATAGGAATTGTAAAAAAAAGGGTGATTCGCGAATCACCCTTACAATTTATTTTCAATTTCGTCTTTGTTAGTTTTGTTCGTTGCTAATCCTCATATTTACCAATCAAATTTCACATTTAATTGGCGTACAGCGAGTGTATCATCAACACGCTTTACGGGTGTATTAAGTGGAGCATTTTTAAGTAGATCAGGAGTCTCTTCACACTCTTTTGCAATCTCTATCATAGCGTTTATAAAATCGTCCAGAGTTTCCATACTTTCGGTTTCTGTTGGTTCTATCATCATAGCTTCAGGTACAATTAACGGGAAGTAGATAGTTGGTGCATGATAACCCTTATCCAGGATCCGCTTAGCAATATCTAGTGTGTTAATGCCATACTTATCTTTCTGCCATGTTCCACTTGCCACAAATTCGTGCATACAATATTGATCTTTAAAAGGAATATCATAATATTTTTCCAGTTTCTTCTGAATATAATTTGCATTGATAACTGCATTCTCAGAAATCCTTCTCAATCCCTTTGCCCCTAACATTTTAATATAGATATATGCTCGGAAGTTTACAGCAAAATTACCAAAGAAAGAATGCACTTTCCCAAAAGAAGTATCTTCATGGTTGTAATCTAAAAAGTATTTATCATCTTTTTTATCTATCATTGGTATAGGTAGGAATTTTACGAGATCTTTGCGTACACCAATCGGTCCAGAACCAGGGCCACCACCACCATGAGGAGTTGCAAAAGTTTTGTGTAAATTATAATGCATTATATCAAAACCCATTTCACCTGGTTTAATAATACCGAGAATTGCATTGAAATTTGCACCATCCATATACATTAGGCCATCTACACTATGCACGATTTCTGCAATTTCTTCAACTTGAGTTTCAAATAATCCAAGTGTATTTGGATTTGTGAGCATAAAACCAGCGGTGTTTTCATCAACATGAGCCCTTAAATCATCAATATCAACCAGCCCTTTATCATTGGATTTGATCTCAACAACCTCAAAACCCGCAAGAATTACACTGGCGGGATTTGTGCCATGAGCTGAATCAGGAAGAATTATTTTCTTCTTATCTGTATTACCTTTGGAATCATGATAAGCTTTCATAACTTTAAGCCCTGCAAATTCACCATGTGCACCTGCAACC
>Ga0233442_1002944_pt1 | contig 10750 bp, 9 predicted proteins | sample SI_123_September_3_FD_182789 | JGI IMG/M metagenome (GOLD analysis project Ga0233442, IMG submission 182789) | Seawater microbial communities from Saanich Inlet, British Columbia, Canada - SI_123_September2016_150_MG | ecosystem: Environmental > Aquatic > Marine > Inlet | place: Canada: British...
TATTAACCATGGATAAAAAGTTAATGGTGGTAGCGGATAAGATCGGTGTTTCATATGTATGACAATTAAGTGCGAGATTAAGCCTGCGCATCTTTAATTATCGATAGTAGCCATTATCGTTATTTATACTTTTAACATTCTTTATTAATTTAACCTTTATCTCAATTTTTTAAATCATTAAACAAAAAAAAGACTATTATGAATAATCCAAAAATATGCTTAATAGGCCTAGGTTATGTCGGTCTCCCTCTTGCAGTTGCTTTTGCCGAAAAATTCCAAGTTATTGGTTTTGATATAAGCTCTACCCGTATACAAGAGTTAGAAGGTGGGCATGATATAACGCTTGAAATTGAAGATGATTTACTAGCTTCAGTAAAAAACAATATTGCCTATACATCTAATATTCAAGATACTAAGGAATGTAATATTTACATTGTTACGGTGCCAACTCCGATAGATAAGGCTAATCGACCAGATTTAACACCATTAATTGAATCATCAAAAATGATTGGCACTGTGCTAAGTAAAGACGATATTGTTATTTATGAGTCAACAGTATATCCAGGTGTAACAGAGGATATTTGTGTTCCAGAGTTAGAGAAATCATCAGGAATGAAATTCAACAAGGATTTCTATTGTGGATATTCTCCAGAGCGTATCAATCCAGGAGATAAGGAGCATACCGTTACAAAAATTTTAAAAGTAACAGCAGGGTCGACTCCAGAAATTGCCAAAGAAGTTGATGATCTGTACAAGCAAGTGATTACCGCAGGAACACATATGGCTTCAAGTATCAAGGTGGCAGAAGCATCTAAAGTAATTGAAAACACCCAAAGAGATGTAAATATCGCACTAATAAACGAATTGGCACTTATTTTTGATCAGATGGATATTGATACCAATGAGGTGCTTGAAGCTGCAGCTACAAAATGGAATTTTATTAAATTAACACCAGGTTTGGTAGGAGGACACTGTATTGGTGTAGATCCATATTATTTGACATTTAAAGCGCAAGAGCTCGGTTATCAGCCAGATTTAATTTTAGCCTCTCGTCAAATTAATAATGGCATGAGTAAGTATGTTGCTGACCGCACTATTAAAGAAATGATTAAGGCAGGAAAAACTATTAAAGGCTCAGAAGTTCTAATCCTTGGCGTTACTTTTAAAGAGGACTGTCCTGATATGCGTAATACTAAAGTTGTTGATATCATTGATGAGCTGAAGGATTTTGGAGTTAATATCGATGTATACGATCCTTGGGTTGACCCAGAAGAAGAAAAAAAATGGTACACTCATGGGATTATTCCCAACCCAGTAGATGCCAATAAGAAGTATGATGCTATTGTAGTTGCGGTTGGACATAAGCAATTCAAAGAATATACGGCTGAAACCTATTTACAGTTATCTAAAGATCAAGAGGTAGTCATAGATATTAAGAACATTGTTCCGAATCCTACCTGGAGGTTATGATGAAAAGTTACCCAGCAATAAACGGTAAAAACATTAGAATGGCGATTGTGGGTTGTGGTCGTATCTCCAAAAATCATTTTGGTTCGATAGAAAAGCATCAAGATAATATTGAATTAGTCTCTATTTGCGATGTCCAGCAAACAGTTCTTTCTGAACATGAGGCAACATACAAGGTGAAAGGATATCTTGATCTAAGAGACATGCTTGAAAATGAAGAACTGGATTTAGTTGCTATTTGTACACCGAGTGGCACCCATGCCGATCAAACTGAGCTGTGCGCTAAGCATGGTGTTAATGTTATGACAGAGAAGCCAATGGCTACTCGCTGGAGTGATGGCGTTCGCATGGTTAAGGCTTGCGATGATGCCGGTGTGCGACTGTTTGTGGTTAAACAAAATCGTAGAAATTCTACCCTGCAGCTTCTCAAGCGTGCTGTTAAAGAGAATCGATTTGGTAAAATCCATATGGTACATCTCAATGTATTCTGGACTCGACCGCAAGAGTACTATGATCAAGCGCCATGGCGAGGGACTTGGGAGTTTGATGGTGGTGCCTTTATGAATCAAGCCTCTCATTATGTTGATTTACTAGAATGGTTGATTGGCCCGATTGACAAAGTGCAAGCAATGATGAGCACCACGCGTGACATTGAAGTAGAAGACACAGGCGTGCTTAATGTTAAGTGGCGCAACGGCGCATTAGGGTCTATGAGTGTTACCATGCTGACTTATCCTAAAAACTTAGAGGGTAGTATTACGATTCTTGGCGAAAAAGGCACAGTGCGTGTGGGTGGCGTTGCCGTTAATGATATTCAGCATTGGGAATTTGATGAGCTTAAAGATTATGATGATGAGGTTAAAGAAGCTAATTACCAAACAACCTCTGTTTATGGTTTTGGACATCCGCTCTATTACAATAATGTTATTGAAGTATTACGTGGTAAAGCTGAACCAGAAACTGATGGTAGGGAAGGTTTAAAATCATTAGAAATTTTGATTGCCGCCTATCTCTCAGCTAGAGACGGAACAACCACTTCACTTCCTTTGGAGTATTAGATGGACTATCAAGTTCACGAAACGGCGATAGTAGATGAGGGTGCACAAATCGGTTCAGGCTCTCGAGTATGGCAATGGGTGCATGTTTGTGGTGGCGCCAAGATTGGCTCTGGCGTATCACTTGGTCAAAATGTTTTTGTCGGTAACAAAGTTATCATTGGTGACAAATGTAAAATTCAGAATAACGTCTCTGTTTATGACAACGTCTATTTAGAGGAGGGTGTATTTTGCGGCCCGAGCATGGTATTTACTAATGTTTATAATCCACGCTCATTGATTGAACGCAAAGATGAATACAGGGATACTTTTGTAAAAAAAGGTGCAACATTAGGTGCAAATTGTACAATCGTTTGTGGCACAATAGTTGGCGCATTTGCTTTTGTAGGTGCTGGTGCAGTTGTTAATAAAGATGTACCTGCATACGCACTAATGGTAGGTGTGCCTGCCAGGCAGATTGGCTGGATGAGTGAGTACGGTGAGAAGTTAGATTTACCAGTGATAGGCAATGCTCAGACTGCATGTGAGCATACTGGACAAAAATATCAATTAAAAGACAGTCAAGTTTCTGTAATCGGTTAAGTATGGATATTGATTTTGCTAATCTGCAAGTGCAGTATCAGAAATATAAAGTTGATATTGATGCCAATATTCAGGCTGTATTAAACAAATCTAACTACATCATGGGTGAAGAGGTTCGTGAGCTTGAGCAAGCATTAGAAGAATTTACAGGCGCCAAGCACGCCATTACCTGCTCATCAGGTACGGACGCACTCTTACTTGCTATGATGGCAATGGATATCCAGCCTGATGATGAAATCATCACCACGCCCTTTACCTTTGTAGCAACAGCTGAAACCATCGCCTTAATGAAGGCTAAGCCTGTGTTTGTCGATATTGAACCAGACACCTTTAATATTGATACTAATCTTATTGAAGCTGCAATTACTGACAAAACTAAAGCTATTATGCCTGTAAGTTTGTATGGTCAGCCCGCTGATATGGATGCCATTCAAGCTATTGCTTATAAACATAATTTAAAAGTAATTATTGATGGTGCTCAAAGCTTCGGATCTACCTACAATGGCAAGACTGACAGTAATCTGGGTAATATATCAACCACTAGTTTTTTCCCAGCTAAGCCACTCGGATGCTATGGAGATGGTGGGGCAGTATTTACTAACAATGATGAATACGCTGAAAGAATAAAGATGATGCGTGCGCATGGGCAAAATAAACGCTATCATCATAAATACATTGGTATGGGCGGGCGTTTGGACACTATTCAAGCAGCTATCTTATTGGCTAAATTACCACATTACACTCAAGAATTAGTAGATCGTCAACAGGTTGCACAGCACTATACGGATGCATTGTCTGATAGTGTACAAGTGCCAGTTATTAAATCAAACAGATCAAGCGCTTGGGCTCAATACACTGTCAGGGTTGACAATAGAGACACCCTTCAAGCTAAGTTAAAAGATAATGGCATTCCAACTGCAGTACATTACCCAGTATCACTACACTTGCAAAAATGTTTTCAATATTTAAATTACAAACAAGGTGATTTTCCAATTTCAGAACAAGCTTCAGAAGAAGTGATGAGTTTGCCAATAAGCGCGCTTATAACTGACATAGAGCAAAAGCATATTATCTCTAACCTGGCTAGCTATTAATTTAATCAACATTAAATAACCATGGAATATATTCAAAAACTGCTCAATTTATTAGACAAAAAAACCAAGGGTCGCCTATTATGGCTAGTATTTTTTTCTCTTATCTTGTCTTTGATAGAAGTTGCTGGAATTTCAGCAATTATGCCATTTGTTGACATCACAACAAACTTTAATAGTATTCATAATAATCAATATTATCAATGGCTTTTTTCTTTCTTCAATTTTGAGAGTGACACCAATTTTGCTATTACTTTTGGATTGGTTTTGTTTGGGTTTTATGTTTTTAGAGGTGGGGTTAATTTGTTATACAACTATACGTTAGCTAACTTTACTGAAAACTTATATGCACAAACAACAAAGAAATTATTTAAAGTTTATTTAGCAATGCCTTACCAAGTTTTTACTATGAAAAATAGTAGTTATTTAACTAAAATAATTGTAACAGAAGCAGCCTTAATGTCTCAGGTTGTTTACAGTGTCCTGTTAATGCTATCTGAAATTCTTATAGTGGTTTTGCTGTATGTACTAATGCTGACTGCCAGCTGGAAGATAACACTTGTATTTACGGTAATTTTATTAATTAAGATGATTTTTTTGACTAAAAAAATCTCTACGAAGATAAAAACTACTGGTGTAATTAGAGAGGAATCTCAAACAGGATTTTATGAGTCTATTAACCGAACATTTGGTAATTTTGAACATGTTAAATTACAGGATAGTGACAGATTAAAGGGATTGAATAATGATTTTTCAATAAAGATTGATAGATATGCAAATGCAAGTTCAAAAAGTAGATACTTACAAGATTTTCCTAGATTATTTATAGAAACTGGTGGTTTCTCCTTAATTATTTTTTTATTGATTGTTTTGGTATATTTGAATCAAGGTAGTGTGGCACATATTCTTCCAACTTTAAGTTTGTTTGTATTGGCTTTATATCGTTTATTGCCGTCAGTTAACCGTATTGTTTATGGATACAATACACTTATGTATCATCATAAGTCAATTGAGATTGTTGATGAAGGGTTGGGTATTGAGCAAGAGAATTTAGGCAATAAGGATGTAGAATTTAAACATCAAATTGAACTTAAAAGTGTTAGTTTTTCTTATCAAGATAAAATAGCTCTAGAAAATATAACCCTAACTATCGGCAAAGGTGAAAAAGTCGCTTTTGTAGGCAAAAGTGGATCAGGCAAGAGTACCTTGGTAGATTTAATTATTGGCCTGTATCAGCCAAATCAAGGTGAAATTAGAATTGATAATGCACTGTTAGATAAGTCCAATTTGCAAAATTGGCGTTCACAAATAGGGTATATCTCTCAACAGGTTTATTTGTTCGATGGCACGATTGAAAGTAATGTTTGTTTTGGACGAGAGTTAGATAAAGATTTGTTAAATAAAGTTTTATATCAGGCTAATATACTTGATTTTTTAAAAACCAAACAAGGAGTAAAGACTTTAGTTGGAGAAGGTGGCGTTCAGTTGAGTGGCGGGCAAAAGCAGCGCATTGCAATTGCAAGAGCATTATATGGGCAGACAGAAGTATTGGTTTTAGATGAGGCGACAAGTGCTTTAGACGAAGAAACAGAGAAAAAGATTATGAATGAAATTTATAAAATCAGTCAAAATAAAACTTTAATAGTTATTGCGCATCGTTTGAGTACAACCAGAGGCTGTGATAAGGTTTATGAGCTTGAAGATGGGTTAATAAAATAAAAATTTGGAATTATAAAATATGAAAGCAATAATATTAGCAGGCGGTTTGGGTACGCGCCTTAGTGAAGAAACAAATGTAAAGCCAAAGCCTATGGTAGAAATTGGCGGCAAGCCAATTCTATGGCATATTATGAAAATGTATTCTGCGCATGGCATTAATGATTTTGTAATATGCTGTGGCTATAAAGGCTACATTATTAAAGAATACTTTGCTAATTATTTTCTTCATCAATCAGATGTAACCTTTTGCATGAAAAAAAATAGTATGGAAGTGCATCAAGAGCGTGCAGAGCCATGGACAGTCACTTTGGTTGATACAGGTGATCATTCTATGACTGGTGGAAGATTGGGTAGAGTTGCAGAGCATGTAAAAGATGAAGACGCTTTTTGCTTTACTTATGGAGATGGTGTGTCAGATGTTAATATTTCAGAATTGGTAGCGTTTCACAAAGAGCATGGTAAAGATGCAACCCTTACCTCTGTTTACCCGCCAGGTAGATTCGGTGCATTGGATATACAAGATAATCAAATAAAACAATTCACAGAAAAACCAAAAGGCGACGGTGCTTTAATTAACGGTGGTTTTTTTGTACTATCTCCAAAAGTTTTGGAACGAATTTCTGGTGATGATTGTACCTGGGAGCAAGAGCCATTAAAAGGCTTAGCTAAAGAGGGCAATCTGATGGCATTTACACATGAAGGATTTTGGCAGCCTATGGACACATTGCGTGATATGATATATTTGCAAGAACTTTGGGATCAGGGCAATGCTCCGTGGAAAACTTGGTAATTAAGAGTGATTGATCAAGCATTCTGGCAAGGGAAGCGTGTTTTCTTAACAGGACACACTGGCTTTAAAGGGAGCTGGCTTTCTTTATGGTTATCATTACTTGGTGCACAAGTTAAAGGCTATGCACTCAATCCACCTACTTCACCCTCCTTGTTTGATGAGGCGGAAGTTGGTAAGGTTATTAACTCTCAAATTGGCGATATTAGAGATCAAGAGGTGCTCTATGAAAGCATGGTGTCATTTAATCCGGATATTTTGATACACATGGCAGCACAACCATTGGTGAGATATTCTTATGATGCTCCAATTGAAACATATGAAGTGAATGTTATTGGTACCGCCAAAGTCTTAGAAGTGGCACGGAGCTGTCCTAATCTAAAGGCTATTGTAAATATTACAACAGATAAGTGCTATGAGAATGATGGGCGCACTAAAGGCTACAAAGAGGATGACCCGATGGGTGGTCATGATCCATATAGTAGCAGTAAAGGTTGTGCAGAGTTAGTTGCCTCAGCCTATAGACGTTCTTTTTTACAAGAGCAAGGTATAGGGCTGGCTTCAGTAAGAGCTGGTAATGTGATTGGCGGGGGCGACTGGGCAGATGATAGACTGATTCCAGATATTTTAAGATCCTTTGAAAAAAATGAGCCTGTTGTAATCAGGAATCCAAAAGCAACACGACCATGGCAGCATGTTTTAGAGCCATTATCCGGATATTTGATTTTGGTCGAAAAACTTTATAAAAATCAAAAGGAATATGCTGAAGGTTGGAACTTTGGACCTAATGAAAAAGATGTTAAACCAGTAAGCTGGATCTTGGACAAAATGATCTCAGAATGGCCTGCTTCTAGCTGGGGACTTGATCAGAATTCCAATCCTCATGAGGCGGAATTTTTAAAGTTAGATATTTCAAAGGTCGAATCTAGACTTAGATGGAAGCCATTGTGGGGCTTAAGTTATACATTAGAAAAGATTGTTATCTGGCATAGAGATTGGCTTAATGAAGCAGACATGAAAACTGTGTGTTTGGCAGAAATTGAAGAATATATGAACGATATGAGGAAAGAAAGTGAAATGTAGACATTGCAAGGCAGAATTAAAATTACCTTTAATAGATTTGGGTAGTGCACCTCCATCTAATGCTTATCTTACAGAGCAGACACTGCACTCGCCAGAGAAATGGTTCCCTTTGCGAGTTTTGGTTTGTGAAAATTGCTGGTTAGTTCAAACTGAAGATTTTGCGCAGGCCGATGAGTTATTTGATGAAGAGTATGCTTATTTTAGTGGTTTTTCAATAAGCTGGCTACAACATGCAAAACAGTACGTAAAAGACATGATTGAGCGTTTTTCTTTGAATGAAAATAGTCATGTAATAGAGGTAGCGGCAAATGATGGTTATTTGCTACAGTATGTAAAGGAGTGCAATATTCCTTGCACAGGTATAGAGCCAACAACTAGCACAGCTGAAGCTGCTCGTGAGAAAGGTATTGATATCATAGAGGAGTTCTTTGGTGTAAAGTTAGCCCAACAAATGGTTAGACAAGGTAAACAAGCCGATCTCACTGCTGCTAATAATGTTTTGGCACATGTTCCAGATATTAATGATTTTGTTGCAGGGTTTTCAATATTACTAAAGCCAAACGGAGTGGCAACATTTGAATTTCCACACTTGCTCAAACTGATTAATGAAAATCAGTTTGACACTATTTATCATGAGCATTTTTCATATCTTTCATTGGTTGCATTAGAGGTTATTTTTAAAAAGAATGGATTACAGATATTTGATGTTGAGGAGTATGCAACGCATGGAGGTAGTTTGCGATTATTCGCTCAACGTTCTGACACAGGTGTGCATAGAGTGTCACAACAAGTAATTGAACTGCATAAAAGAGAAATCAGAGCGGGAGTAAATTGCACTGATTTATACAAAGACCTTCAAGAAAAAGCTAACATAGTAAAAGATAATTTGTTAAATTTCTTAATAAAAGCTAAGCAAGACAATAAAAAAGTTGTTGCATATGGTGCTGCTGCCAAAGGCAATACATTGTTAAATTATGCTGGAATTAGGCCAGATTTAATTACCTATGTAGTTGATAAAAACCCAAATAAACAGAATAAATATATGCCAGGAAGCCGTATTCCAATAAGAGGTGAAGAGTTTTTAAGAGATGATAATCCGGATTATGTTCTTATTCTTCCATGGAATTTGAAAAATGAAATAACAATACAACTCGATTATGTTAAGGATAAGGGTGGAAAATTTTTAATAGCAATTCCTAAGCTAGAGATCATCCAATGAAGATACCTGTGACAGGCGTCATAGATATTTATGGCTGATATATATTGGAATTTTTTATTAAAAAAAGATGTTAATGGAGATTTTTAGGTGTGAAAAGATATGAAGGATATAGTTCAAATTGTAATTTTATCTAGAGATAGGCCAAAGTATTTAAAACAAACAGTTGACTCTGTTTTAAATCAAAAAATATCAAGAGAAAAGTTCGAAATAATTATTTCCGATAATTCTGATAAAGACGATGTGAAGGAGATGATAGGTCAAGATTATTCTAATGCTAATTTAAAGTATATTAGAAGAAGTCCTTCAGTTTCCCTTATGAAACATTTTCAATTAGTGATCTCTGAGTGTGATGCTACATATGCAGTTTTGTTTCACGATGATGATATTATGCATCCTAATTATATTGAAACCATGCTGCCTAACATACAAAAAAAAGATGTAGCTGCAGTATGCTGTAATTCATATGTATTCAATAACGACATTTCAAGAACTACAGGTGAAATGCATAATTATAAATCTGTCAAAACTTTTACAAATGAAAATGATTTCTTGGGGAGTTATGTTCCATGGAGTAGAGGGGGTATTGCACCAATGCCAGGATATATATATAAAACAGAGTTCTTAAAGAGGGTTGAATTGAAAAGAATTTCAAAAGAAGATAACTTTTCTGATACTCTTATGTTAAGTGCATTTACTGAATATGGCTCCATTGTTTGGGTGCCAGATTTTTTAATGTATTATAGGGTCCATGATTCAAATGAACATCTGAAGCTTTATACTGTAGACAATATAGCAGTGTTAAATCGAATGTTTCACAATGGACTAAGAAAAGATACCGATTTAATGCCTATGCGATTTAATTATTTGTTAATTTGGCTTCTGAGACAAGATAAAAAAAATATTTTCTCGTGGAGAAATAAGATTATATTTAAATATTTATTTTTTAACTCTTTTTATCTTGTGCGTAAAAAGAATTTTTGGAAGTCATTTTCCAATAGATTTATAAAGAAATATTTTCTCAAATAATCTGATAAGTGTAATCAATGTTCAATAATGAATAAAACCCACTATTAAATCATCGAAAATGAAAGGTTTGCAGTGAATATTAATTACTTTTATGGGTGATTAATTAGATTGATAGTGTATAAAATCAAGGCGTTTAGACCACGCTTTTTTGTTTAGGATTATTAAAATCTTTACTAGATAGTGTGTGCTGTTAAGACAAAAGTTGGTTTAGGGTGTTATTCTTGGTATAGGTTAGTAGGTGAAAATATTATAGGTAAATAAGAGATGGATCTAGATTGGAGATATGAGCGAAAGTTTGCAATAGAGCAAATGTCATTAAACGAGGCTGAAAATATTTTATTGTGTAACAATATGTTTTTCAGTGAAGTATATTATAAGAGGCAAGTGAACAATATCTATTTGGATTCTATATATATGGATGCTTACTATACCAATGTTGAAGGCCTTGGTCATAGAAAAAAATATAGGGTTAGGTGGTATGGAAATTTATTTTCAAAGATTAGACGACCTGTTTTAGAGGTCAAGGTTAAGAATGGCATAGTAGGCTCAAAATATAAATACAAGTTACACGAGTTTGAGTTGAGTCGTTTATTTCGAACTAAGACACTTGAGCAGGTTTTTGGTAAGTCAAACCTGCCTGAAAATGTAAATTTTGAACTATCTACAGTTGATCCGACACTTATCAACACATATTCTAGAAAGTATTATATGTCAGATAACG
>Ga0233442_1002950_pt1 | contig 10728 bp, 9 predicted proteins | sample SI_123_September_3_FD_182789 | JGI IMG/M metagenome (GOLD analysis project Ga0233442, IMG submission 182789) | Seawater microbial communities from Saanich Inlet, British Columbia, Canada - SI_123_September2016_150_MG | ecosystem: Environmental > Aquatic > Marine > Inlet | place: Canada: British...
GGATTTTGAGACTGCCAGCGCCAAGTGTCTTCGCACATCTCATCAAGTTCACACTCAGCCTTCCAGTCTAGTTTTTTAGCTGCGTAAGCAGGATCAGCGTAGCAAGTTGCTATATCACCCACCCTTCTATCTACTATTTGATAAGGTACATCTTTGCCTGAGGCTTTTTCAAAAGCTTTGATCATATCAAGTACAGAGTAGCCATTACCCGTACCTAGATTAACAATTAGTACTTGAGACTTGTCTTGTAATGCTTGCAAAGCCTTAACGTGGCCTTTAGCCAAATCTACCACATGAATATAATCGCGCACACCAGTACCATCAGGTGTATCGTAATCACCGCCAAATACACTGAGCTTAGCCAATTTACCGACAGCCACCTGTGAGATGTAAGGGATTAAATTATTGGGAATATCATTAGGATCTTCACCAATCAGCCCACTCTTATGCGCACCTACCGGATTAAAATATCTAAGCAACGCTATATGCCAACTATCATCTGCAACAAATACGTCTTGTAAGAACTCCTCAATCATTAACTTTGAACGACCGTAAGGGTTTGTTACTGATAATGGGAAATCTTCCTTAATAGGCACAGTGTGTGGATCGCCATATACCGTAGCAGAAGAGCTAAATACAAATGTCTTACAATTAAATGCATTCATTACATCAGCCAACACAAAAGCACCGCCTACATTGGTGTCATAATACTCAATCGGCTTCTCGACCGATTCACCTACCGCCTTTAAGCCTGCAAAGTGAATCACCCCATCAATTGAATATTGCTCAAATACATGAGTCAGTGCTGCCTTATCCCGTACATCCACTTTATGAAAAGGAATCTCACAATCAACCAAGCCCTCTACACGCTTTAAAGATTCCAATGAAGCGTTGCATAGATTATCAACCACCACAACTTTATAGCCAGCTTTGATTAACTCAATACATGTATGTGAACCAATATAGCCCGCACCACCCGTTACTAATATTTTCATAATAATTACTTTTTAAATTTAAATTTGAAATGTACAATTCGGCGATAAATTATCGTATAAATTGCCATAAATACAAATGCTAAAATAATTAGCACACTTTGATCATCATACCAAATAACAGCAGGAATAATACCAGCTAAAGACAATGCCCATAGAAATGGTGACGTTACACTATTACACATAACCTTGTTATTTTTTAGAGTCTTACATTTAACCAGGCGCTTATAAATCAACATATGCAAATGATATCCATCAGGCTCGCTTGGCGAAGTTCCTCGTACAATCTTTTTACGATAGATGCTAAATACTGTTTCATATAATGGATAGATAAATAGTAGCAAAATAAACCAATGTGATACTTCATCATGACGAATACCTAACATCAGCCCTATTATTGATACCATAAATCCCACAAAATAAGCGCCACCATCACCCATAAATATTTTACCAAATGGGAAATTAAAAACAAGAAAACCAAATAGAGAAGCAGCAAGAATAGAGCTCATTTGAAACACAAGTGTATCACCCAAAATATAAGCAACATACGCAATAGCCAAACATACTAGGATAGCATACCCACCCAACAGACCATTAAACCCATCAATAATATTGAAGGAATTAACAGCGCCAGCTACGACCAACAAAGTAAATAAAAGAGAAATAATCGCGTAGGAGGATAAAATCTGATCAACCCACACAAACCCAAGGCTATCAATTTTTACATCTAATACAAAAAAGGCAATAACAATTGACAAGGAGGTAATCAATAAGCGCTTAAATGGAGAAACGCAAGCCGCAATATCTTCGACTAAGCCACCGACAAATACAGGCAAACTCACCAAGAATAAAAACAGTAGCCATTCGCTTGCACCAAGTGCAAACCACAGGCCAGTAAAAAAACTTATAAACACAGGTATGCCTGCAATTCTAGGTGTAGGAGTGGAGTGGAATTTTTGCACTCCTTTTGAGTCTTCCAGGCTAGTTATCCATTTTAACGGTAAAGAAACAACAACTAATACTAGAGTTAGGGAAATGAAGAAAACCAAAGGTATGTTGAGTATCATATAAAATTCTATTTGGATTGTTTTCTAACAATCTTATACATAAAAGCGCGCACTACATTTGGCAACAATCTAACAGGAATGCGTATTAAAATATTTTTCACAAAAATAAAGTTTGAAATAAAACCCATCTTCAAAAATTTATATTGCAATTTTATTTCATTAATTGCATAACCAATACCACCACGCCTACTTAACAACGCATAACCAGCACGCATATTGACCAAAGGTTTATCGATATTAAAACAACAGGCTCCATTCATAATCATGCGAACCCAAAGATAGTAATCTTCAAAGCCGTGGAATTTTTTATAATTTCCAACCTTTATAACTGAATATTTTCGATACATAACTGATGGATGGCTAAATGGACTTCTTGTCTGTGCACTCTTAACTATTTCTTTATGTTCAACAGGCGCCAAACGAGAAGAGACTATCACATCAGGGTCATCATCAAACTCTGTCACAAAGCTGCCAACAATATCACAATCTAAATTCTCTTTCATATATTGCACCTGAATCTTAAATCGATCAGGATGTGAGATGTCATCAGTATCCATACGTGCAACTAAGTCATTAGAGCAGTTATCTAAGCCAATTTTTAATGCATCACCCAGACCTACATTTTGATCTAAAGAAATCACCTTAAGCTCAGGAAAGTTACAACTCCACTTATTAATTACCTCATCTAAATCTGTAGTTAGTGGTCCATCCTTAACGAGCACGATCTCATTAGGTTTCAAATTTTGATCAAATGTAATACTGGTCATTGCAATATCGAAAAACTCTGGGCTTTCTTTACAATAAATTGACATTAAAACAGAAAATTTACTCACCCTTTATCCTCTCAATATCTTTAAACATTCTATTAATGCCTTTTTTAAACGTGTAATTAGGTTTGTATCCGATCAATTTTTCCGCCTTAACAATGTCCACCACAAAATCAGATTTATGAACCAATCTAGTAATCCCAACAGGGGAGATACTCGATTCAATTTTTGGAGCGTTCAAAATATTTATAACACTCCTTGTATCCTTGATGCTTTTATATTTTCTTGCCCTAATTTTTTTTATACTAGCAATCATTAAATCAGCTAAACGCCCCAATGGAGTAGTAAACCACAAGATGAAAATAAAATTAATCATGCTGTTATTATGGAAGTCGCGGTCAGAACATGATGCAATATCAACACCTTGAGTTGTGCAATGAGATGAATAAAATTCACCCCAAGTAATGTTTGAATCTCCAGATATAAGCAACTTAGTAACTTTATCAGTTAATGATGTGTTAATAGATTTATACATAGCACTTACCACGTCATCAACATATACCGCATTACAAATCCCCGCTCCTTCTTTGGGAAGAGATATTGATGCATGTCGACATACATTAAATGCATATTGTGTCCAATTACCCCCCAATCCATAAACAATTGTTGGTTGTAATATCACAACCTCAAAAGACGGTTTTAAGCCCTCAATAACACTTTCTAGTAATATTTTTTCCTTAGTATAAGGGTCTCTTAATTTAGAATAAGGAGACTGCTCACTAAGGGTTCCTTGAAAATATGGATCATAAACTGAAACGGTACTTAAAAACACTAAACGCTTAATATTTTGAACTTCTCCAGCTTTAATGAAATTTGTTAGTCCAATTAAATTATGCTTGTATGTATGATCAAAAGCACAGTGTATCAACACATCAATATCTTCTAAACACCTTTCGATTGATTTGTAATTATTAAGTTGGTATGTATATAAATCCACCTCCTGACCGGATTTCAATTTAATAACGTTATTTTCTTTTCCGTATAAATCAACAAACCTAGAACCAAGAAACCCACCAGAACCTGTAACAGCTATTTTCATTATTTGTCACCCTTTATTAAGTGGTCAGCTAAACGACATGCCAACGCTGAAATTGTAAAACTACTATTAACATTTCCAGATGTTGAAAAAACAGAACCATCACAAACATATAGGTTGTTAATACCAAATACCTTGAGGTCTTTATCCACAACGCCACTTTCTGCTGAGTCTGACATTCTAGCTGTACCCACATGGTGCGCAGCAGAGGTAAAGGTATCTTCCCAATCTAAGTCTTGCGGCGAATGAGTAAACTTAATATAATCATCGGGAAAAGCTTTGCTATTCAAGAGAGAAAAAGCTTTTTGCATGGAATTAACATCGTCTCTGGTTAGCTGCCAATTGATGCTAGCAACTGGATAGCCAAATCTATCTTTTGTACCTGAAAGGGTGACAGTGCTATTTGGATTGGGAATCTGCTCAGCAACAAAAAATAAATCAGAATACTTGTATTTTAAATTTAGCGATAATTTATATATTAAGATCTGCAACACAAGATTTAAATTTTTAACAAGATTCCAAACATCTTTCAAAGACACGCCTCCATCTCTAAATGTTAACAAAGACAACTTAACCCTCTCTGTCTTATTATCAATCCCCTTGGAAAAGGAAACTTTCGTATAAAAACAATGATTAGGAAGACTGTTAATTTCTTGCACGCCCTTGGTAAATTCCAACCCAGATTTAATTTTAGAACTTGGAGAGAGTTTAATATCTGAATAAATGTGCGCTTTTTGTTTCTTATTAAAAGAAATTTGACACAAGTTGCCCATAGGATGGTCCATCAAATACTTACCTATATTCTTATTATCAATAGATGAATTCAGTAACAACCTGGGAGTCTCTAGGGCGCCAGTACAAATAATAAACTTATCTGCGAAAATTTCAAAAATATCCCCATTATTGTTACCACAAATTAACTTCTCTATTGATCCAGAACTATCTTTTACCAGCTCCAAAGCGCAAGAATTATAATAAAGATGATGTTTTTTAGAGTTTTTAAGTTTTAAAATTAGCTCACTCTTAAAGCGAGTAACAGGCACAGGCTGTTGAAAGATTTTATTTTTTAAGATAGATTTATTAAATTTTAAATCTGCCAATAAACTCAATAGCTTCTGAGGGAGTTTACTAACAGTAAAATAATTAAAACTCTCCAATTTTAATATTTTTCCAGCTTTTTTATAAAACGACTCAAGATCATCATATTTTATTGGCCAACCACTGTTTGGAATCCACTCTCTTTTTTCGAAATCAATTTTATCTAATGGCGAAAGAACTCCATGCCATAAATTACTTGTACCGCCAACCTCAATTGAGGTTGTACTTCTCAATCCAAAGTTAAGGCCTGTATTTTCTTTTTTTATAATATTGGAATTATTTCCTAAATTTCCAGCTTCAATAATGAAAAATTCAACTCCCTCCTCATATAATTGAATGGCCAAACTAGAGGCTCCTATACCACTACCAACTATACATAACCCTTTATTTTTATCGCACAAACTACGGGGTGCCTTCAAAGAATCAATTATCATTTTTCAAAAATATGCTTTAATAAATTAAAAAATCGCTTATCCCAACTATTCTGCATGGCAAAATCCACTTGGGACTTTGTTTTTTTCTCATGTGCCAATAATAAAGCTTTAATCTCATCAGTCACACTACCTAATAAATTAACCGAGTAAACATACCTCTTCCAACCTGGCAAGTGATTTAATTTTGCACGGCTTATAATTAATGCGCCAGTAGCCAGGCATTCAAAATATTTAGCAGGTGCTATGGTTGAGCTAAAACTATTATCCATGTATGGCAAAAGCACTACGTCGTGTGTGTTTAAAAAATCAGCAACAACTACGGATGGACGCGCCCCATGATTGGATTCTATAGGTATTTGAAGATCTATAGTACTATCAATAACACCAAAAAAGTGAAATTCAAATAATTTATTTTTAATAAAATATTCAACCAATTGAACGTCTGAATTTGACCTTAAATTTCCAAAAAAAACAACTCTTGGCCTACTGGAATTATCCGCCAGAAGGTTTTTATTGAACCATTCAGGCGAAACTCCTGGCATCATTAAATGTGGTGAAAGTCTTCTATTTAAGAGGTTGCTATTGATCTTAGGAGAGTCGACTACAATTTTAGAATAAAGATCAAGGCACTTATGATAATTAATCTTGTGCATTTCGCTATTCCAAGGAAACGCTTCCCAATTGTGTATAACGTCGAAAATACTTATTCTATCTAGTAATTTAGAATCAGGTATATTTCCAATTAAATAAGGATTGTTTAAAAATGAATAAACAAGGCTCCCTTGCTGCTTCTGCTTCCATGCCAGACTCCAGTACATCCCATTCCACAGATTAAATATTCTATTAGTACAAGGAAGGAAATATGATTTTACTACTCTGATATTATCAGGGATTGTTTTTTCTGGAAATTGAGTTTTCTGATGAAAGCTTTTTTTTTTCATCTCTGAAAGTTTTGGAATTCTGGAAATGACACGCTCAACAAATGTAACCGAGTATCCATTTTTAGCAAAATATCTTGCCAAATGGTGATGCCTTTGATCAAGAAAATTCCAAGTTATCTCCGTATATATAATTATTTTTTTAACTTTATTCATTGGTCGCTTTTTTTAGAGTTTATGTATCAATTTTTTTCTAGTACGGGTTTGCTTAAATTTCTAACAATAAAAACTATCAATGGAAAAACTAGTGTTGAGTATAAATCAATAGAAAGGGACATAAAAATTGAAAAAAGTACGACCTCCTTTCTTACGCCTGCGCTAATTGCAACCCTAGATGCGTATATCATCAAAACAAGTGTAAAAAAGAATCCGTGATCAACTAACGTTTGAGTGAAGTAAGAGTGGAGCACTCTATCAGCAAACTCATAAGATCTTCCGGAACCTATTCCAAACACATGCCCCAACACTCCATAATTATCACTTACATAATTTATACCAAGAATAGAGCTGTGAAGTCTGTGATATAAAGACACGAGTCTGTGATCAATCCAAAGATCTGATCTTGAAGGGTTCCACTCTGAAAGATACCCCACACCAACCATAACAATTACAAAAATACTTGTAACAATAAAAATAATGTTAAAACGACCAACCACTCTTATTTTGGATAGAAATAATGATAAAAATCCACTAATACTTTGGGTGAACAGCGATAACAGAAGGATTCTCTTGTGGTTAAATTGTATGTAAAGCATAAGAAAAATTGCGGCAATATAATTACTATCGCCATAGCCACCAGAAAATCTAGGGAGATTGAATACCCCCCAGTCAACTTTATTAATACTAAGATAAAATATAAATAGCAATATATGAATAGTGAAAAAATAGTTCAAAATTATTTTTTCAGGCACCTTAATTTTAAAATCAAGATGCAGCAAACTTATAAAAATTAATATTTTTAAAGCCTTTCCAAAAGCCTGCACAACCCCCCCATCATTAACAATACTTAACAAAGGCCAAAGAATTAAAATAGTATATAGAATAGCTTTTTTTATACTTATCTTATTTGGAAAACAACCTAAACCAAGAAAAAAAGCTAGAAAAATAAAATTTAGAATTAAATGATAATTGTACTCTTTGAATTGGAGAGTGTTATTCATCATTAAAATAAACATTAATATCAATGCAGTATTAATGGAAAAAACACGACCACCATAGGGTTTGTAACTCTTACTTACCAATTAAGAATGAGGTTTCAGATTTTAATAAAATTTCATTTGATTTCAAATCAGCAAACTCACCCTTAAACAAATACCGACTTAACTTTTCAAAAAAATATTTCTTATTTTTTACAGTCCTTCCTTTTACAACATCATTAACAAAGTTTTTTATTGAAACATCGCTAAATGCATGATAATTAAATCCTTGGACATGCCACCAAGGAAAGCCAAATACTAAAACAGGCTTTTCCAGGCATATAGATTCAAACCCGACACTGCTTGTAATAACAGAAACTCCATTAGAATTTCGTATCAAATCATGTGTGTTTTCACTCATTGGTGCAAACAAAACCCTTGAAGATAAATTTAAGATATCATAATCCTCGGACCTCCTGCCTAGTCTAGCCATGCTAAAATTTAGATCGTGCTGATACGGATGCTCTTTGATGACAATAGATAAATCTTTAGGTATCAAGCCTAATAAGTGATTTACACACCTAATATGGGTGGAGTAAAGCCCCCCAAGAGGGGTTGTTGTAACTTCTGGTTGCATTTGCAAAGGGAAAAATATATATTTATCTGGGGTTTTATAATTACGTGAAAGCTGTTTATATTTTTTAATTGCTTTTTTTGTCTAGTCATAAGCCTATACTCTTCTTTGAAAAAGCTTAAGGCATATAAATATCTATTTTGAGGACTACTTAACCATGGAATTGAGTTTACCTTACTCAACGCTCTATGCTTATTAACCAGGTCTGTATTTTTTATAATAGGCCGCACAAATGATTTTAAAATATACAAAATTAATGATGAATTCGCTATGGACTTAAGTGTTTTATACTTACCAAATATTTTCTCAAACCTGTAAAAATTATCCGGATGCTTTGACTTCTTGCAAATGGCTTCACTATAATGGTTAATTTTTTTTAAAATATCCAAACATTCATCAGCAGGCCTATCTGTCACCAATAACTCCGGCTCACCCCATTCCAGGTAAGATTTCCCTGTAAATATAATCTTTTCAAGCCTATGCACTCCTTCTAATGAGGTTACTTTAAGTGCATAAATATCAATTTCACTCCTAATTGCCGCCATAAAAATCAAATAACTATCCAGAGTGTGAGGTGTGTTTCCCATGAGTAGTCGGTCAATGCTGTTGTCTTTCATCTCTTTTAAATAATAGTAAAACAGTTTGTCAACAAGGTTTATTACTTCCGAAAAGGAAAGTGTGTCATATTCATATCTTTCAATAATCTGAATAATATTATGCATATGCGTAGCGATAAAATCCCTATCTTTTGCTTCCAAGATAAAGTTTTCTATATTGGTAACTATATCACTAATACCATCATTTTTTAAAATTATTGCCTTCGGGTAAAGCTCTTTAACACTATCTCTAAAGCTAGATTGGCAACTGTATACGTAAATATTTATTTTAGCCTTATACAGTGAGTTGACTAAATTTAGATCACTCGCAGATGTAACAAAATATCTCATTAAGCACCACCCTTATAGTTATTAAAAAAATCTACTGCGCTATCTAAACTATTATCATCATACAATGAAAAATTTTCACAACTGTCGATATAATCCTCTATTATATCATCGTATGCTGTTTCTGGAACCGTCGAGGCTCCGACAATTTGAAATTCTTTATATAGGTTCTCTGTACTATTTACCTGCTTACAGTATTGAGTGTTAGGAAATGGACCTGATCCAAAATACGCACTTGGAACTTTATTTTTTATTGCATCAAGTAACATAGTACTATTAATAGTTATTAGTAATTTACATTTTTCATTTTTTAGTATTGTGTCATTACTAGTATCAGGATCAATCACTAAAGTCCCTGGGATTTTTTTTCTAATATTATTTAGAAGCCGGTAATTCTGACCAATAGCATTTGGATGTGGCTTTACAATAATCTGAAAATCAACAGGCAAAGCTCTTCTAATTATAGTTAAAAGGGAGAGTTCATCAGGAACCCACCATGCGTATAAGGATGTTGAAGCTTCAGGATGATAATGCAATGGAAAAACGACATATTTATTATTAAGAACAACCTTATCATACTGAATTAATTTTTTCTTAATAATTCTCAGAACCCTATTAACAACAAATCCTAAATAAGCGGCTGTGGCATTTTGCAATTGAAATGATGTTCTTCCATATTTAAAAGAAAAGAAAAATCTTCGAAACTTATTCAAAGTAAGATATCCAAGCAGCTTAGCTCTATTGCCATTATGGGTAGCATATTCTGGAGTTTTGTTTTCGACAGTACTTCTCGCCACCCTCTTCGTATTTTTAAATTCAACTTTTTTCTTATATAGAAAGCTTGCGTGAATTTCCGTAAAACCAGGGATTCTAGCTGGAGAAAGGCCTGCATAAGATATATTTACATTTTCTTCTTGCAAATCCAATAAGATAAAACTTAAAGCTGTCGATGGCTTTTCATAAATAAACACCCACTTTTTATTTTCCTGATAATGCTTTAAAATAAATTTTTTAACATTTTTATAATACGTATACATTTCAATAATACTTGGATTTTTTACTCTCCAGTTATTCCATCTATCCACTTCAGCTGAAAAAACATACCCTTGAGGGGTGGTCTCTTCTTTTAAAGATAAAGAACTCTCACTCTTAATAACCCTCACCTTATAGTTGTTAAATCTTTTATCATTTTTAAATATATTTTTAGCAAGGTCTGACTCCCATAATATCTGAATATTTTTATCACTTTTGCATAGCGCTTTCATTAGTGGCTCTATCAAGCCATTCCATTCTGGACTATGATTCAAGATAATCACATAATTAACATGCTCTCTCATGTTATAGCTCATAAGTTGATAACAACTCAGAATCAACATTGTAAATTATAATCTGCGAATTTCCTGAGGGTGAATTTGATGCCACTCCTATCTCTTCTAGACAATTAGCTGGTATATGAAATTCATCAAATACAAATGACCACTCTTTGTCGGAATGCCTATCAAAATTTTCCCACAAATATCTACCATCTCTAGTTTTAATTGCCAGATATGGCTGAACTCCAAATAATTTACCCACAGATTTCACATGTAACTCTATTGTTTTACTTGTTTTAACAACATTAA
>Ga0233442_1002960_pt1 | contig 10707 bp, 7 predicted proteins | sample SI_123_September_3_FD_182789 | JGI IMG/M metagenome (GOLD analysis project Ga0233442, IMG submission 182789) | Seawater microbial communities from Saanich Inlet, British Columbia, Canada - SI_123_September2016_150_MG | ecosystem: Environmental > Aquatic > Marine > Inlet | place: Canada: British...
ACAGGACCTGGCTGGCTTATTCGGTCATACCGATGTTTATCATGGGGCTGACTCTGCCCAAGTTGACTAGCTCCATGGTCTATATCTATCTAATTACTGTCTACTGGCATTATGTTGCTCAGGCCTTTGGTATTTCTCTCATATATTGCTACAAACGTGGCTATATGCTTTCAAACAAAGAAAAAGAGATCTTTCGCTGGTTCATGTTCTCGCTCGTCGGCTTCACTACCAGCCGTTTTCTAGCCGTGCCCAACTACAGTCCCAAGTCCTGGTATGGACTGGAAATGCCCACCTGGGCCCAAATGCCCCCTGTGGTGCATAATTGCGCGAGATTTGCCCTGATCTTTATGACAGCGGTATTTGTAGGCATGATCCTGAGAAAATACCTCACTCAAAACAAATTGATCCCATTGCCTTCTGTGCTCTGCATTGTGACTGTGGCCTGTCTAGGTCTCTCCACTGATATGGCCAATCTCATGCTGTGGCTTTATGTCCCTGGTTTCTTTCATGGGTCTCAATACATCGCCGTCTGCCTGGCTTATTATCTAAAAGAGCGTGGCATGCCCAACGGCATGAATAGCTGGGAGATATCCAAGGTCGCTCTGGCAGGACCAGGTCTCAAGTACGTCGGTGTGGTCGTCTTGTCCGGTTGTTTCTTCTATGTCGGTATTCCCCATTTCTTCAACCAGCTCGGTTATGACTATGCCCTGGTTGCTGGCCTTGTGCTGGCTTGCGTCAACTATCATCACTTCATCACTGATGCAGCCATATGGCGGCTGCGCGATCCTTATTGCCGCAAGATCCTGCTCGCCTGAGGGAGGTCCGATAGGTAGATGGTTGCTTCATTTTTTCTACCTGGTGCAGAGAGAGGCAAGAGCCCCTCTACGACAGGCGCTCAGACTGCGGACAAGACTCTCAATACTTGGATAGTCAATCCTGCCTTTGATACGCTCTTTGTCTTTGGTGGCGCTCTATGGCTATTGTTCGGCTTGCAGATCTTTTGTTTCCATTGGGATACATTTGATCCGCACGCGCCAGGCATGGCCGGTCAAGTTGGTTTTCTCTTCCTTTTGTTGACCACTCTAGGGCAGCATTTGTTTTCGGATGCTCATACAGCTTGCACTTATGCGCGTATATATGCCACCAAAGAAAATCGCGAAAGATTTAAGCTGTATACCTATTACCTGCCCTGGTGCTCGCTGGCCCTATTTGTGCTGTGCCTGCTCTATCCACGCGCGGCCGGCTTTTGCGTCTACCTGCACATGATGTGGGTCTATCAGCATTATGTCGGACAGAGTTTTGGTATATCTCTCATCTATTGCTACAAGCGCAATTACTACTTCAAAAATTGGGAGCGCGAGACTTATCGGCTCTTTATGCATTCGCTTTCTGCTTATGTCATCTCCAGCATCCTCTGCTATCGTGATTATTCTCCGCCTACTTTTTACGGAGTTACTCTGCCTTTCTATGGTCTGCCGCCCATTTTGGCTCAGACCTGTAAGGTGGTTTTTATTGTCATGAGCTTTGCCTTTGTGGCAATGGTCGTGCGCAAATATATAGTTGAAAAAAAACTCATCCCTATTCCCACCCTTTGCATGGCCGCTACTGCTGTTGGCATCGGGCTGTCAAACGGTATGGCCAACTCTCTCATCTGGGTCTATGGACCGCCTTTCTTTCACGGTAGCCAGTACCTTGCTATTTCACTTGGATACTATCTAAAAGAAAAAGCTCTCAAAGAAGGAGACATGAGCAAGGTCACCAATGACATGATGCGTTCTTTCATCTCTGCCGATGCCTTCAAGTACTGGGGATTGATGATAGCTTCTGGTATGGTCATCTATGTGATGATCCCCAAGATCCTCGAGCCTTATGGCTATGGCTTCGTCTTTACTGCCACAGTGATTCAGGCCTGCATCAATTTTCACCATTTCGTCACTGATGGGGCGATCTGGCGTCTGAGAGACAAAACCTGCCGCGATATCCTTCTGGCGTGATATTTATCCGTCAAATTGGTAAAATTTGCGGAATAGTGCCCTTTGAAAGATTTAGCGGTGGATAAAAAACAGATTGCTCTCATTGCTGTCCTCGTCCTGGCCATACTTGGCGGTATGGGGTATTACTCCAGCTCAGTGCTCTCAAATAAGTGGAAGTTTTCGCCGGAGAAGGTCTTTGAAGAAGCCTTTGACGAGCCTGTCGCTCGTGCCGAGCATTTGACCGGTGACCGCGACCCTTCTGGCAATTTCAATACCTGGCTGCATTTCAAATATCCGCATATCCCGGTCCAAAAAAACAAAGATCAATGGAAGGACGCCATGGTCGACGAAGGACGCATGTGGTTTGCCGAAAAGTATCCTGAAGACAAAGCACTCAACGAACTGCAGTTTCTCAAATTGCAGAGGCGTACCTGGAACGATGCAGTATCAGTAACCAACGAGTGGCTTTTGGTCAATAAGCATACCGACGACTGCTACTACCGTATTTGGGGTACATCGCGCTAATGCAAAGACTACATAAAATCTTTACAGGCATTGCTCTAAGTCTTTGTGCGACACTAGGCACTAAAGCTCTGGCCGAAGATCCGACCTTTCAGAGTGGTGTGCGAGCTTTTAACAATCGCGACTACAATATTGCCATCAACTATTTTACCGCTGCACAAAAAGACTCTCCCTATGACTCGCGTGCCTTTTATTACGAGGCTCTATGCAGACAGAGGCTCAATCAGTCTGCTGCTGCTCAAACAGCTTTTCAAAGGGTGATCAATAGTTTTCCTGATTCAGAAGCAGCCGAAAAATCTAAGCTTGCTCTGGCAGGATACAATGCTGCCTATACTGCCACCAAATCTGGTGGCTCTCTCACCGCCGTCCACAAGATGCGTACCGATTTTATCCCAGATAAGCTCACGGTCAAAGCCAAAGAAGTAAACGGCATGCCGCAGATCGAGGTCAAGATTGCCGGTAAACCGATCAAGGTCCTACTCGATCCGGCCCGCCAGGATTCTACTCTGGGTGTGGATGCTCTCAAAGAAGCCAGCATAATCGATCTGCCTGGCTTTAGCGAAAAATCAGAGGGGCACTATGCACCCTATGATCTCAAGATAGACAATATAGAGCGCAATGGTTTTGTCTTTTTTGTCTCCAAAGCCGAACCTAAAATTGCCATACTCGGTACCGACTTTTTTAACTCCATTGCCATGAAGTGGGATAAAGAAAAAGAATCGGTCACCTTGCTACGTGATACCAGATTTAAAGACTCCCTAGCTCAGGGCATCCAGGCTTTTAACAAGCATCAGTACAAAGTTGCTCTGCCTTTGCTCAAGCGCGCCACACTCGATCTTCCCAAGGATCCTCGAGCTTTGTATCTGTATGCAGTGTGCCTGGATCGTATGCAAAGCAAAGAGTCTGCCAAGGGTGTCTATCGCCAGGTGATCAAGCGTTTCCCGGGTACTGAGGCCCAGTTTTTGGCTCAAACGGCTCTGGCTGGTATGGATCCAGCCTATGCACGTGAGCTGGCCGATCTGCGCAATCCTCGTCAGGCTCAATTGCCCGGTGGTCCTGCTGCCAATCAAAAGACCGAGTCCTTTGAGATCCCCTATACTCCCGAAAATGGACATCTAAAAGTATCTGCCGATGTGGACAATGCAAAATTGGACATGTGGTTTGAGCCAAGAGAAACGACATGCGTATTTAGCCGCGAACAATTAGCAGCTGTCAGCAATGATTATGTAATCAATCTCAATCCTACCGTCACTGAGCCAAACGCTAATATGGTCGTGACATCCACAGCTCCATTCGTGCTCAAAAGAGTCACGCTGGGCAAAATCACCAGGTTTAATCTGCCTGGCATGGTGTTTAGCTATTATCATCCCAATTTTCAAGCTGCAGCCTGGGGTTCGACCGATAGGCCGACTCTGGCAGGCAGTATAGCCGTAGGCTGGAAGGTAGAAGTCCTGCAGAACGTGCGCAGGATACGTTTTACCAAGCTAAATCCGGGACAGGCAGATTTTGCATTGTGAGTGGTCTATCCAGGCCTTGGGCAGTTATTTTAGGGCCTCTTGCCTGATTGCCATCCTCGCTTTCAATGTATCTTTGCTTAGCTATATTTTTGTCCATCCGCTCTTTATCGGCTGGGACCCTGCCTTGCATCTGCAATGCGCTCAGCTCATCGTCAAGGGTGGCCTACCCTATGTAGACATGCTTGACGTCAATCCACCTCTGATCTGGTACATCGATTGCCTGCCGGCTTTAGCCAGCAAGTGGTTTGCTATACCTGTCACGATGGCTTTCAATCTCTTTGTCTGCTTATTGATCGACCTGGCCGCACTATACATGGTGCGCCTTTGCCGAGTAGCCATCAGACGTGAAAGTGCCGGTGCAAGAGCGTTGTTTGGCATTTTTTGCGGTTATTTATTTTTCAATCTCTTTTTACGATTTGACTTTGGCCAGCGAGAAGAGATCTTTGCTCTTTTGTTTGTGCCGTATATCTTCTTGCGTTGGTTGCGTTATAAGGGGTGGCGACCTGGGCTATTGGAGTCTTTAGCTGTCGGTATCGCAGGCGGTATCGGTGTCTCGATGAAACATTATTATGTGATCCAGCTAGTGGCTTGCGAGTTTTTGCTATTAGCAATGCATGCCAGGCCGAGCATCTCGGGTCTGGTCAAAAATAAGCGCAATTTCCTGTCTCCAGAACTCTTTGGACTAATAGGCTTTGGTCTGGTCTATGCTTTGCATTTTTTGTTTTTGCCGCAGGCTGTGAGAGATAGCTATTTTGGCTTCCTTTTGCCTGCATTTGCCCAGGGTTACAATTTTTGGGATACCTGTCTGGCATACTGTCTGGCTTCGCCGGATCATCGAGGCGTATTTGTTTTGGGGACTGTTGCTGCTACTTTGCTGTTTGCTCTTAATCGTCGGGCGGAGCAAAAAAGTGCAGGCAGTATCGACTTGCTTGCTCTTATCTCGACCTTTGCTTTTACCGGCGTAATACCGTATCTGATGCAATTTAAAGGCTGGGCATATCAAGACATCCCATTTTTTGCTGGAGCGGCTATGCTTGCTGGTATGGCTGTCACTCTGTCTTTGACCTTGCTTTGGCGGCTTTCTAGTGCCTTTCTCTGTCTTGGGCTCTCGGTCTTGAGTTTTTGCTATTTCTCCTGGAGTGCTTATACCGATCTGGACCAGGTCAGGCATGATCCTCCGTTTGATATGAACCAGGTCGGCTATCGAGGCAGTTGCTCAAAATGGGACGTCAATACACCATTTACTGAGATCATCCTCAAGCATAGCAAGGTGGATGATCCCATATTGTTTATCAGCAATGCCGTCACACCTGCTTACCCGATCCTTACTCAACTTAAAAGGCAACCATCAAGCAGGCATTTGCATTGTTGCATACTGTCCGTTTTGCAATATATCCAAGAAGCAAGAGAAAGTACAAGTGCCAATCTCAAACTATTGGATCATCGCCCAAAGATAGTGCAGCAATATGAGAGTGACATCCACATCAAAAAGCCAGCCCTGATCTTTTTGCAAAACATGCCTGTCGCAGGCTATATGCAGCCTTATGGTTTTGAAGATTTTCTGGCAAAGGACTATCGTATCCTAGAAGCAGATGTGGCCAATTTTAAGGTCTATGTTAGAAAGCAGGAGGCCGGACATTGAGCGTCTTGCAAGATCTTGGCGATAAGATCACTCGCAAATCTCCTTTTTATTGGCCAATGCTGGCCGGTGTGATAGCTCTATGTATCCTGTCGCTCAGTCATCCACTTGTGCAGGGTGCGAGCGCCGGATGCCATCTGAGCGTTGCTTTCGAGCTTTTGCAGGGATTCAGAATCTATCAAGACGTTATTACAAATCTGCAACCCAATCAGGTTTGGCTGTACGTTTTGCCTGCTTCAGTAGCCAGGTTTTGGCATCTCAATCCCTGCACCTGCGTCAATTTTATGGTTATAGGATTGATTGTTTTTGATCTCTTTATCTGGTATCGCCTTGTTTTACGCAGATCAATATCTAGATTAAACTTGCCGATTTGGATCGCCAATCTGGCCATCTGCTTGCAATTGATCTGCTTGATCTTGCGGCCGGAATACCTGAGCGCCCCAGATACTATAAGCCTCGTGCTCCTGGAACCCTACCTTTTTTTGAGCTGGATTCAGGATAGACGTTGCCGCGTTCTTTCAAAATATTCTTTGATGACTTGTGCTCTGGCTGGTGCCGGCATAGTCTTTAATCCATTTGTTCTAGCGATCATTTTTGCTTGCGAATTACTATCGCGTGATAATAAAGACAGATATATCAAGCTTGCGATCTCTACGGCATTTTTTGCACTGATTTTCTTGGCTTTCGTTCCTTGTTTCTCCTTTGATCTCTACCAGATCATCATGCGGTCTTTCATCAATCGTATCCTAGAGTTTGAGCCGGTCCTGGCATATATGGACAAATCACCGGATGGTCGCCCTCTCATTTATTTTATGGTGGCGTCCATGGTGCTGTCCCTGCCCAGGCTCCGTCAGAGTAAGGTGATTGCAATAGGTCTGATAATGGCCACACTAGGCTTTTTACGCTATATACTCTCCGTTTATATGCTCAGCGATCATGCCATCGTCATGCTTGCAGGCAGCATCATCGCCTTGTCCGCAGCCGCCGTGCATTATGCTCGCGCTCTAAAAATAAATTGTGATCCGTGGCGCTTTAGTATTGTTTCGATAACAGTTTTGCTGTGTGCTGCAGGGCTTGCGATAGCCCGGTGTGGTCCGTTTTATGGTGATAGCGATCTGGCTATCTTTAGCAAAAATATCTTGGAAGAAACTAGAGAGAAGCAGGTTGTTTGGTCTTTAAGCACTCAAGATCGTCCATTGCATCCTCTGGCGGCTCAGACAATGCGCCGTACCGGCCTATTGGCCCAGTCTCAGGTCCTTGCCGATCTTGATTATTATATAGAGCGCAAGGCGCCAGCTCCTACCGATCCTGTGGTCTTGTTGCAGATGGCCTATTTGCAGAGGATGTCCACGCAATTGAGCGAGCACGACAGGGATAAAGACTCTCCTGTTTATATCTTGCTCGAGGACGGCAGCATGCAAGATTATGCAAAAAATAAGGGACTCTCTGCGTTGATCGATGCTGATTATCTCTCAGCAGGCTATTTGAGTCTGGCTGATAAAATCAATACTGAGGGGCATCCACCTTTCGAGTATTGGGGTTTTCGCACTGGATTTAGTGCTTATCGTCTAAAGCCTCAGGGCGGCGGCGGTAAATGATGAATGGGCTGTTAAATGAGGCGTATTCTCTTGGAGAGGCATTTTCTGAATAATAAGCTCCTAATGCCACTCTATCGTAATCGGCATCGATCAGGTTTTTGATTTTGGGATGCTCGTAAAATTCCACGTCCTCGCAGAGAGTAATGCAGATTACTTTGGGTCTATTGATTTGAATGTCTCTAGCTATCCGATCTCGGTAAAAAGCTGCAATATCGGCGTTTTGAGCCTTGGGCCAGCGATCATCGCGCGATCTCAATTTGAGTATGCGAGGAGCAAATGACCATTTAGCGCTACTTGTGTTGATCAGGCCTTTAGCAGGGATTAAAGGATAAGATGGAGCAAGCGCGTCATTAAAGATTATTATTTTGTCGCATTTAAGCATGTTTTTTTGGAGATAGGCAATCAAATCTACTGCCTCTTTTGTATAACTGCTCCTCATGGTGGCAGGCGCCCGACTAGCTTTTTCGTGCAAAACAGCCATTTGTACGATTATGCTTGCCGATGCCAGGCAAAATGTCAGTCCATAAAATGCCTGTGGTGTCACGAGTTTATATTGGCTTAGGTTGCATTTAGCAAAGCGATCTATCATGCTAGCTGCAGCCATTGTAGTCAGCCACCATACAGGTAGCATCTGATAGTCAAAGCCCCTGAGCTCGGCCAGACAATATGTAAATGAGCACCAGGCGAGCATCAACCAGATGCCAGTCAAATCGTATTGGCTTCGCCGCTTAAAGCAGAGGGCAACGATAGTCGTAGCTGAAATAAAGTAAAAGAGCAGATGCGAGTCTGGTGAACTGGTGATGCCAAAGGTTCTGATATCAGGAATGGCACGGTCTGCATAGATTAGCGGCCAGACATAGTGCATAAAATTGGTGCATGACCCCCAATCGATCAATAGCGGAGCTAGATTGGCTGTCACGGTAGTAAATACAGCAGTAGTAAAGACTGATGATCTGGCCAGACGTCCATGCATCAAGATCAATGCGATCTCGACCAAAAATACTATTGGTATAAACAAATATTCGCAAATCGTGGTCAGACCAAGCGCCACAGCCAAGCCTTCGTCTAGTAACCCGGGCTTTCTGCCGAGCATAATCTGTTGACGGGATACCGTATACGGTAGCAGAGCCAAGAGTAGAAAGTATTCGCTTTGACCTACGCAATATACAGAACCCAGGCCCAATAAAGCCATTGCCAGAGGCAGGGCATATTGTGGCTGCCCTTTTTCGTAGTCCTTATCTAGTGAGAGGCATAAAAAGGTCAAGGCCGTCAGTGAGGCAACAAACAAGCACCAGTTGATCAGGACATTGGCCAGGGTGATGCTCCACCAGTTTGATAGCCACATCAGGGGGGCTTGTATGAGGCATTGCAAATAAATGGCACCAGGTTGATCCGGGATCAGCGTGTTTATATATAGCCTATGGGTATCATAAGACTGCAATATCTCGCGTGCGCACTCAATGCGCAGAGCTGCCTGTGCTGGAAAATGCAGTGGATCGCCAACCAGTCGGCAGACCCAGAAGACAAGAGTCGATAGGCATAAAAATATCAGCAAGAAAATGCGATTTTTGAGACTCAAGGCTTGCCTCCTTGAGCCTGATCTACACCTTGATATTGATAATATTCAAAATTTTCTACATCAGTGACTTTTTTGTAAGCACGCATATGCTTTTTAAAAAAGTCATATGCCTCCAGGACTTCTTTGACCATGGGCTTTTCTACAACGATCAGGGCTGGATGATATTTGTCGACATCTTCTCCATATTCACGCATGATGCGATCCAAAAAACCTTTGTAATAGGCCCTGTCTTCCGGACTCAAGTCTTCTTTTTCCCAGACCACGTGCCTCAGCATGATCATGGTCATCGAATGAAAATACCTGGATCCTGGCCTCCTATGAGTCATCAATATGGCCGGATAGCCTGGTGCTATACCTGTGTCCATAAAAATGACCCGATCGTTTACATCGGTATATTTGACTACTGCTGCCATCCACTGATCAACGTCCTCTATGGGGCCAGATCCCCACTGTCCGTACTCATCCAAAAATGTATAGTTGTAATATTTTTTGTCCTCGCGCAGATCCTCGAGTTTTTTATAGGCCGGCGCTAGCACCAGGTATAGTATCGCAACAGCACTGATCCATCTTTGCCAGTTTAAGGGCAATTGGCTGCTGATGATTGTCTTGATCACCGTGGCTAATTGCAGTGCCGCCAAGAGATATATGCCAAATCTAACAGGTGTCATGTGATAGGACCAGTCTTGATTTGCTACTAGGTAGACAGCAAAACTGGTTAGTGTAAAGGCAGCCATGGGGGCGATCAATGAGCACCGGCGCCCTAGTGGCCAGGCCAATGCCATCAACAGGGCCATGGCGATAAACTCTCCTCTCCAAGCAAGCAAAGTCATGCTGGAGCAGGTGTAATACCCGTAACCTGCTTTGACCAGAGGAAATATAAAGTAGAAAAAATCTGTAAAGACCTGCTGCGGTAAAAAGAAAAAATGTAAGAAATACACCAGGCCGACGATGAATATAGTCCAGCACTCAGGGCGCCTCAATTGTCGTGGTACGCTTGGCCACCCCCCTACCGCGCGGGCCATCATCACCAATTCTGGGATCAAGGCCATCAAGACAAAATAGTGCTTAAAGTAAATGCCGATAGCAGAGATCAGGCCGATGAGCACCGCCAATATGCACATTGACAATGAGTCCTTGTGCTTTGGGTGCGTATAGCGATAGTATCGCAACAAAAATAGCGGAAAGTATGCGATACAAACCAGGTGCTCTCTTTGTCCCATGTCCAATTGTTGAATAGCGTTAAAAGATGCATAGGCGATAATCAATGGAAAGACAAAAAATCTTGATTCGTCCTCATAATCATTTTTATCTGTGCTTATGACGCTATAAAAAAAATACAAAAAAGCACTCGATATGATGCCAAATGCTAAAAGTCCGCCAATCATCAGCATCAAACCATGTGCTGGCGTTAGATGAAGTGCCCTGGCCAACAGGGTTGGTATAACATTGACATAGATAATGAGTGGTGGATTGATCTCGTGTATTTGAGTGTAGAGCAATCGTCCATTTAGCATGGCCTCTGCAAGCGCTATCAACAAAGCTTGATCTGAGCCGATGCGCATGGGGTGCATGGACCATTCGGATACGGCGGGATACCAGATGGCGATCATCGCCAAGATAAAAACTATGCTCCAGAGCCAGATATCTACTCGTGCAGGAGGCTTTATTGTTTCTCTAGACAAGCAACTCTCTCACTTTTGGATTGCGTATCCGCCATAGCAATGCATCCGCTAGAAAGTGATGGCAATTGAATACAGAATAAAAAGTGCCTATCACCACGGCTTCGGAAAAGCCCAGCCTCACCATGCCCTGAGGAAAGATAAGGCCAGTCACGAAGCCCAAGGAAATGATGAAGGCATAATAGACTATCGATCTGAAG
>Ga0233442_1002965_pt1 | contig 10699 bp, 8 predicted proteins | sample SI_123_September_3_FD_182789 | JGI IMG/M metagenome (GOLD analysis project Ga0233442, IMG submission 182789) | Seawater microbial communities from Saanich Inlet, British Columbia, Canada - SI_123_September2016_150_MG | ecosystem: Environmental > Aquatic > Marine > Inlet | place: Canada: British...
TATTTCTTATTAAACAATGTATTGATGATGTTTTTCCTACTCCTGTATCACCTGTTAATATTAAGTTTGGTATTTCTTTATTTTCAATATATGTTTCAAATTGAATTTTAACAATATCATTAAGTATTAAATCTTTAATCTTTTTAGGCTTATATTTTTCTATGAATGGAAGCATTATTAAAAAACTTATAATCTAATTTATAATTTTATTTATTTCAATTTTTAATTTATTAATTAATTATATATTATAAATGGAATATTTAAATAATCTTTTAAATTCAAATACACAATCTGGCGGTGTATATGCTGTTAGTATGCACCAATTAAATCAAACATTACAACTTTCTTCTGCTTATTTTAATCGTTTTGATGAAAACACTAAACAACAATATATTAAATTATTTGGATTTACCCCCTTAAGCCTTCTTAAAGGTCATAACAGTTCTAAAATGCCACAATACAGAGAAAGATTTATTTTTCTTATCTATTTACAATTTATTGTTCTTTTGATGATGAATAAAACCTCTGGAATGAATGAAAATGAAACTCTTAAATATCTTTCAAAATTATGTGTTAAATTTAATGTTGATAGTAATAATTCTATTTGTAGTAAAATTAAAAATTCTTTAAGTGAAATATCTTCACCTCCTCCAAGTGGTAGAAATCCACCAAGTAGAAGACCTCCATCTCAACAACAAAATCAACAACAACAACAACAAAATCAACAACAACAAAATCAATCTAATCAACAACAACAAAATCAATCTAATCAACAACAACAAAATCAATCTAATCAACAACAACAACAACAACAATCAAATCAACAACAACAAAATCAACAACAACAAGCTGAAAGAGAACAAGCTGAAAGAGAAGCAAAAGAACAAGCTGAAAGAGAACAAGCTGAAAGAGAAGCAAAAGAACAAGCTGAAAGAGAACAAGCTGAAAGAGAAGCAAAAGAACAAGCTGAAAGAGAAGCAAAAGAACAAGCTGAAAGAGAACAAGCTGAAAGAGAACAACAAGAAGAAGATGAACGCCAAAGAAAACAACAAGAAGAAGATGAACGCCAAAGAAAACAACAAGAAGAAGAACAAGCTAAAGAACAAGAAAGACTCGAACAAGAAAGACTCGAACAAGAAAAACTCGAACAAGAAAGACTAAAAGAAGAAGAAGCTCAAAGAAAAGTTGAAGAAGAAGAACAAGATAAAGATAAAATAGATAAAATTAATTGTGAAAATATAACTAAGTTTAAACAAAATCAAAATGATTGTTGGTTGGATACATTTTTTGTTGTTATTTCTGCTGATAGGTTTAATAATTTATTTAAAGAGTTTTTAAATAAATTATTAGAAGAAAATAATAAAGAATCTAAAGAATTATTAAAATCAATAATAAATTATATAGAATATAAAAAAGAAACAGATAAAGCAAATTTAAAAAAAGATTTTGTTGAAAAATTTGTTAATTATTATAATACAAAATTTCCAAATGATAAAATATCATCTGATTATATTATGCCTAATGATGGTAATGGTTCTGGTGATATTAGCCCTGTAATTCAATTAATTAATAATTTATGTGATGATGTTCGTTTATATGATGAAGATAATCAAAATGTTGATAGTACATATTATATTCAATTAATAGAATTAGGTGCTGGTAAAATAAATGATATTAAACATAATGATTATGTTTTAAATGCTATATATTATCCAGTAGGTAGTCATTATATTGGATATTATAAATGTGAGAACAAATGGTATAGATATAATAATGAAGATAAGGAAATTCAAATTGAACAAACTAAAGATGAAATAAATAATTTAGATATTAAAGCACAATCATATTTATTTTTTATTAAAAAACCACCAATACCAATTGTTCCTAAACTATCACCTCCTCCACCTCCTCCTCCAAAGAAACCATCATCTACTCCTTCTCCAACTCCAAATAAACTAGATGATGAATTATTTATTATGGAACTTAATGAGTTTCTTGAAGAATATAACAAACTTAGCCAAAAACAAGGGGGTGGAAATTATAGTAGAGAAGATTTAATATTAAATCTTATTAAAGGTGTAAAATACGCACCAACTTTAAACAAACTGAAAAAATATAAAATAAACTATAATATATTTACTTATAATAATAAAGATTATATTTCTATTATAAATTCTGATAATTATAAAGATGAAGATAATTTTTGGAAATTTTTAGAAAAAAAAATTAATGAAGAAAAACAACCACCACTAACTTTGGATAAACTGGATACTGAATTATTTGTTATGGAACTTAATGAGTTTTGTAATAAATATAAAGAAATAATCTTAAAACAAACTGGTGGTAGAAAACCATTAATATTCGATTTTAATAAAAGTATAAAATACAAACAAACTTTAAAAAAACTGACAAAATATGAAATAAACTATAATATATTTACTTATAATAATAAAGATTATATTTCTATTATAAATTCTGATAATTATAAAGATGAAGATAATTTTTGGAAATTTTTAGGAGATAAATTTAATGAAGAAAAAGAAGAAAAAGCTAAAGAAAAAGCTAAAGAAGAAGATGATAAAAAGAAAGCTAAAGAAGAAGATGCTACAAAATATTATAATACTGAACTTCTAGAAAAAGTAAAGGCTAATAGTACTAGTAGTAGTAGTAGTAGTAGTGATGATGCTGAATGGGATGAAGATAAACAACCAAATATTAATGTTAATCAAACAAAAAATGTTAATGAAACAAAAATCACCAATCAAGATTTTGAATTACAAGAAAATGATATAGAAAGATATACAATCACAGAATTTGAAGATAAATATATGAAATTATTAAAAAACAAATTTGATGATGAAAATGTTAATATAAAAGGAGGAAAACGAGATAAAGAAAATATGCAAAATAGATTCTTATCATATTTAAATAACAATCGAAAAAGAGACAAAGATAATAAAATAGATTTACAATTTGAATTTTTAAAACATAATGATGAGGTTTATATATTTATTAAAAAAACAGATAATTATAATAATATAAGCGAATTTTGGGATTATGTAGAAAAGAATTTAGAAAAAGATGAAGAATTTTATACGAAAATAACTAAGGAACGCGTCAAAAATACCAATACTAAGAAACAAGGCAATACTAATTTTGTTTTAAGTGATGAAATTAAAAAAAGAAGAACAGATAATTCTGATTCTGATTCTGATACTAATTCTGAATCTGATATTGAAGGAGGTGGTTCATACAATAATATTAATATAACAAATACTCTTCAAGATATTTTTTAAAAAAGAATTTATAATTAATTTTTTTTAATTATAATATAAATAATATTATATAAATGGAATATTTAAATAATCTTTTAAATTCAAATACACAATCTGGCGGTGTATATGGTGTTAGTATGCACCAATTAAATCAAATCTTACAACTTTCTTCCGCTTATTTTAACCGTTTTGATGATAATACTAAACAACAATATATTAAATTATTTGGATTTACCCCCTTAAGTCTTCTTAAAGGTCATAGTAGTTCTAAAATGCCACAATACAGAGAAAAATTTATTTTCCTTATCTATTTACAATTCTGTGTTCTTTTGATGATGAATAAAACCGCTGGAATGTCAGAACAAGAAGTTCTTAAATATCTTTCAAAATTATGTGTAAAATTTAATGTTGATAGTAATAATTCTATTTGTAGTAAAATTAAAGATGCTTTTTCTATAACAGTTAAAGCACCAGACCAAAAAGAAATAAATTTACAAAATTTATATTCATGTAATAATAATAATATTTTAATTGTGATGATTGGAAATATGCCAACTGATGAAACATCTGTAGAACATTGGAAAAAATTTATACAAACTTCTGATGAAACTTTACACATTGTTATTCATCCTTTAAAAATTGATATATCTAATGATATACGTACCAAATGGATGAATTTATTTAAAAATAAAAACAATTTTATGATATGTGATCAAGATCATTGGGTTAAAACTAAATGGGGTAATATTAGTCTTAGTTTAGCAACTTTATTAGCTATTGATTATGCTATGAAAAATAAACCTTTTGGATTTTATAAAAAAATTGTCTTTTTACAACAATGTCTGCCATTATATAATTATAGTGTTATCAAAAAAGAATTTCTTATAGATAATAAAAGTTGGTTTAAGCCAAGAAATGGAGAATATCCTGGATGGCAATACTCTCAACCATATAATTTTAATAGAGAAGAGAACAATGGAGCAACTATTTATGATTGGAATTGGTGGAATGCTATATTTGCTTTAGATTGTTCTCATTTAAATATATTATTTGATGATAAGCAAATTGATGCTAAAGGTAATTATATTGGAACTTATAAAAAAGAAGGTAAATATACTTGTTATGGTGAAGAATTTGATAATATCATTCCTATTAATAAAGGTAAATATGATGTGTTGTTTAAACAAGTGACTGGTTCTTGGGATTGGAATAATCCATCTATGACAGCTTCTTGTATTAATTCAGATGAAGTATTTTTTGGTCTAGCATTTAAACAACATTTCAAAGGAAATGATATTATTAATCACACTAGACTTATTAATTTAGATGCTTTAGAAAAATTATATACTAAAAATATACTAAGTGATATAAAAATAACAAACCCAAATAAAATTGTATATTTATTTGATGATGAAGATAAAAAAAAAATTTTGGATTTTAAGTCTAATTTTGGGGAAAATAATGAATATCCAAAATTAGACTTAAAAGATAAAAAGATTACAACTTTAGATAATAATTTATATATTTACTTACCAAGAATTACATGGTTATTTTTTGAGTTATTTAAAAAAGATAAAAATTATCCATTATATACTGGTATAGCATCAAATTATAATCCAGAAAAATTACAAGAATATTACGTAAAAAGAGTAGAGAAAGTTGATGGTGAATTAAAAAATACTTATTTAAAAGATGGTAAAAAAGTAAATATTGATTATGATAAAGAATGGTCTGAAAAAGGTATTCAGGAACTTAAAATTAAAAATCCAGATACAAATGATAAAAATCAATTTACGGCTAAAAATATTTACGATCAATCTTTAACATATAATGATTGGACTTCTTTTACTATTAGTCCTGAAAATATTTTTAGGGATGCTAGTTTTACCAAATATGTTAATAATAAATGTAATAATACTGGTAAAATATCTGATAAATTTGATGAAAATATATTATCATTAATAAATAATATTGAAAAAGAAAATTTAAGATTAATACCAAATAAATTACCTATATGGCATCCTTCAGAATACTTTACAATCAATTTAAAAAAAATAATTAATGCCTACAATATTATGTCTTTATGTATTGTATGTAAAGATAACCTAATAGATATTAATTCAAATATCCTAACTGGAGGTAAATATGGTGATGTTGAAAATATTGGTTATGGATATACTCAAGAAGAAACACATAATTATTTTAATTTAATTAAAATTATTAAATTTGTATGGAGAAGAGCCATATTATTATTTTCCGATTATGTTGATGAAAAACAAAATGAAAGTGGCAATTCTTACTTTATTTTTAAATCTGAATTATCATTTGATAAATTAAAAATCTTAGAAAATATCAAGTTAGGGACTTGTATTAGTGAAGATATATTGTCAAGTGCTCTTGCTAATGGTAGTTTATTTATAAGAAAATGTGTAAAAGGTTCAGAAATGAATATTTATACTGATGCACTATTTAATATCAAAAATTATGTTCCAAATGATACAGATAAATTTAGTAAATATTCAAATAAAAAAGACTTTGGAGAATTTTTATATTTACCAGAAAGTATATTTACTTGGGAATTTTATAGAAAATCAAGAAAATCAATTTGTAATGATTTAAATACTTTTGATATAAATAATATTGATATTAATACAAAAATTAATTTTAAACAAAATGAAAATATTACAATTAATGACAAATTATTTAAATATAATAAAGTATTAGCAAAGGGTACTAATAATGTTGTTTTATACACATCTGATGATAATAAAAATATTTTAATTAAACAAGCAATAAAATCTGGAAGTTTAAATGATGATATAAAAGCATATGATTTACTTAAAGAAAAAAAATATGAAGATAAGTTTATTTTTAATCATATTATAGACCAAAATAATATTATATTAGAATTATTAGATAATCCTATAAATACATTTGTAGCAGATTATATATACAAAAATTTATTAACTGTTAGTGAATATCTAAAAATAATATATTTTGTCATTGATGTTTTTTATGAAATGTCAAAAGACAATTTATATTATGTTGATTTAAAAATAGATAATATGTTATATAAATGTGAAGGTAAAGAGACTTATAAAATTAAATTTGGTGATATTGGATCACTTCAAAAATATGATATAAAAGATAATATTAAATCTTTATCATTTTATCCCATAAAAAATACTAAAGATAAAGGTGAAAAACAAATTATATGGTCTGTAGGTACTTTTATATTACAACTAATTAGTGGAGTATATATAGATCAACGATTATATCAACAAACTTGGAAAAAAAAAAGTTCAGCAGAATTTGAAACTTATTTTGAAAACATAAAAAATCCAAGTTTAAAAAACATTGATGGATATTTCAAAAATGAAAAATTAATAGATTTTATAAATAAATTATTTGGATATGGTGATAATGATATTTACACAATTGAAAAAATGCATTCTGAGTTCAATAACATATTAACTTTTGAAACAGAAAAAAAAGGTGGTTCATACAACAACATTGATATAACTAACACTCTCCAAGATATTTTTTAAATAAAAATTGAACTTAATTTAATATTAATGAATAAAATTAAATATGGTAGAAGAAGCAGATTTTTGTTATATTATTGGAAAATATAAAGATAAATTTGAAAAATCACAAGATGTATATGATGCAAGAGAAATTATTCCAGAAAAATTAAAAAAAGATGGATTTATTAAAGATGAATTTAATTCTTTAAATACAAGTGGTAAAATAGTTAATCATTGTGATATTTTAAAGGATTTTGTTAAATGTTATAATTTTGATAATGATAATAATTATAAAACAGAATTAATATATAAAGAAAAAAATATTGGTTTTAAACATATTAAAATATGTTATATTACAAAAATAAGTGATTTATATTTTGATGATGATAATGATTAAATAATTTTTTATAATTAAATATTTAAAAATAATAATATTTAATGATATTTTATGTTGTAAAACACGAAACATTTGAAAATGAAAATGTAATATTTCTTAATAAAGATATTGCATTAGAATATATAAAAAAAAGAATAAAAGAATTAAATAATGATTATGGAAATGATGAAGACCATGAATTATTTAAAATTATTGAAATAAAAGAGGGTGATAGATTTGATACTTATATACAAAAATAATAATATTAAAATAAATTTATTATAATATATAATATTATGAAATTTACAAAGTTATTTGATGATGATAATTATTTAAATGAAAGTATTAAAAGATATTCTTATGTATTAAGTATATTTAGTTTTATATTTACAACTAAAGTATCTGCAATTAATATAAATAATAATAAATAATATTTTTTTTAATTATATAAAAATTTATAACATAATTATATGATTAATATTATTCCAAAAGATTATTTTGAAATAAAAAAAAATGGTATTACTCCATTTCAAACAATGGTTGCATATTTAGGAGGTTCAATGTTTCAAACGGTGGTTGATAATCCAATAACTGCTTATAGACAATTGATACAACAATATGCTAAAGATATGAATGGTAAAAATGTAGAGCCAAAAATAGCAACAATGGAGGTAAATAAAGTATTTAAAAATCATCCACTATCAGCGTCAATGTCTGGATTGTATCCAAGATTAGTTGGTGTTGGATTTAAAAGAGTTCCAAAATTTGGATTTTTTCTTGGATATTCATTTATTATGGGTGAAGAAGGAACACCAGGATTAATGGCGGCGACATTTGCATCTATTTTTTCAGCACCATTTATAAATCCAATAAGAATGATTGAAAAACAACAAAGAGCATTTTATAAAATAACTGGAAAAGAAAAATCTATTAAAGAAATATTAAAAGAAAGTGCAGAACAAAAATATAAACCATTATTTAGAGGAACATTACCATTAATGGGTCATTCATTAGCAAGTGCTACAACTGGATTAGTAGGACAGCCTGAATTACAAAAATATATTCAAAAAAAATTAAATTCAAATGGAAATTTAGGAACATTTACAACTGGATTAATTTCATCAGCAATAGTTAGTCCAATATATATAATTATGACAAATCCTTTATCAAGATTAGAAGTAATTATGCAAACATCATCAATAAAAAATAAACCAATTGGATTAATTGAAGCAGTAAAAGAAGTTGTATCAGATAGTAGACAATTTGGTTTAAAGGGTATTTTTAGAGGTCAGGGTGTTGGTGTAGCAAAAGCAATTGTATCTTTAACAATGTTTCATCAAGGAAGAATATTTTTAATAGATTATTTTAAAAATAGAAATGAAAAATTAGGATTAAAATACAAAGAATAATAAATAATAATTTAATTTTTTTTAATTATATAAAAATTTATAACATAACTTTTTTATCAATTTTAGTATTTTTTGGTTTTTTTGGGACTGTATTATCATAATCAATTGGTTCAAACATTAATTTTTCATCAAAATCTGTTGTAGATAATAGAGCATTTGAATTGTGATATTTATTTTTTTGTTCATTTAACCATTTTTTAGCTTTAAAAGAAAGAGAAATGGTAGAGCCAAAACTTCCCTTAATTTGTTTTGAAATAATAAATTCATTAATTTTTAATATTAAGAAAAAGTTTTTCCACCATTTAGAATTACCAAATCTTTTACCGGCTCCATATTCAGCTAATTGATTTAAATCACCTTTAACCGTTTTTGAGCCCAATACAACATTAATAATCATACCAGAACCAAATTTATCATTAACCTTATTTAAAACACTTAAAAATAAATAAGTTTCAATATAATAATTTAATTTAATTATTTTTTTTTTATTTTTTAAACAATTATCACAATTATCACAACTTTCTTTAATTTGACCGAAATTTTCTAATATAATTTTTCTACGACATTTAGTTGAATGACAAAATTTTTCCATTTCATTAATTTGATTTTCTTGGTGTCTTTTTAAAAATCCATCATCCATTTTGGATAAAAAATATTTATGAGTTGTGAAATCTTTATTACAATAAAACAAATAGCATTTAGCTTGAATATCTTTAGAACGCCCGGCTCTTCCGGTTTCTTGAATATAACCATCTAAATTACGAGGACAATTATAATGAATTACTAACTTAACATTTGGAATATTAATTCCTAATCCAAAACTTATTGTAGCACAAATAATTCTAAATTCACCAGAAATAAATTTAGTTTGAATATCATCTCTTTGTTCTGTGGATAATCCAGCGTGATAAGCATTACATTTAAAACCATTATTATTAATTTCATAACTTAATGTTTCAGTTTCTTTTCTTGTTAAACAATATAAAATAACATAATCTTCAATATTATCTTTAATTAAATCAATAATCTTATTAAATGTATTCTCATTTTTAGGTTTAATTTCAAAATATAAATTAGGTCTATCAAAATCTCCCTTAAAAATATTCACATTTTTTAAATCTAATATATCAACAACATCATCTAATATATGTTTTGATAATGTAGCAGATAAACCAAGAATTGGAATATTTGGCAACCACTCTTTTATTAAATTTAAATCTAAATATGACTTTCTAAAATCAGACCACCCACTTACACAATGACATTCATCAATAGCAAACGCTTTTAAATAATCTTTTTCATATAATTCTTTTATAAACTCTTCAGATTTAATAAAAAATTCTGGAGTCATAAATATTATTTTTGCTTTTCCATTTAATAATTCTTTCTTACTTTTATTAATATCATTTTTTTTAACTGAACTATTAAACATACAAGTATTTATATTTCTTCTAACTACTTCTTCATATTGATCTAAAATTAAACTTATTAATGGTCCAATAACAATAATACTTTTATTGGATAATAAATGTGTCATTTGAAAATTTAATGATTTACCTGCTCCTGTAGCAAATATAGCCAATGTATCATTATTATTCATTATTGAATTAATAATTTTAAATTGTTCTATTTTTAATGTTTCATAACCAAAATATTTATCTAATACAACATTATATTCATTTAATAATTTTTGTTCTTCATCATTTAAAGTAATATTAGTAGTATCAATCACTGTATTATTCATTCTCCTTATAATATATTAATTGTTGTTATTTATTCAATTTTTATATATTCATTTATTTATAACAATTAATTCTTCATGTGTTGTATAAACACCTGGTGTTCTTCTCACAGAACCTACAGTAGAAGGATTATAATCATTTTCAAATGTTAATAAATTATAATCAAATACTTTTGTTGATACAGTATTAAACATATTATAAATTATTCCATATTTTATAAACCATGAAGTTCTTTTATTAACTTCCCTCATATTTTAACATATAACCACACATAATAATATATAAAAATATATTATTGTATATAGTTTTGTATAATGCAGTTTGAGGTTCTGCAATTAGGCTTTCATACCTAATTTAGTTCATTAATACA
>Ga0233442_1002968_pt1 | contig 10692 bp, 9 predicted proteins | sample SI_123_September_3_FD_182789 | JGI IMG/M metagenome (GOLD analysis project Ga0233442, IMG submission 182789) | Seawater microbial communities from Saanich Inlet, British Columbia, Canada - SI_123_September2016_150_MG | ecosystem: Environmental > Aquatic > Marine > Inlet | place: Canada: British...
TGAAGCTGAAAATTTAAAAGAAGCAATTGAAAAATTAAGTTTTCCAAATGGTGGATTTGGGGTATTTGAAGAATAAGTTTGCTAAAAGTGGCTCTAGATACTGGAAATTATTGAGTATCTATCCAAATACTACTGAATCCCATAAATACGATACCTTAACATAACAAATACATTCCATATCTTCTAGACTCTAGTAAATAGTGGTACCAAAGTGTCACCACATTATTCTGAAATTATATCTTAAAACTTTTAATTTTTACTCATTAGAATTATAATTGAAACCAAGAATCGATCATTCCAAATAACAAGATTGGCGTTTGAGTAAATGTTCTGATACAATTTTAAAAAAAGGTACAAAAAATGAAAGAAAAAATAACAGGTGTTTTATTCATATTATTTGTAGTCTATATGATGTATGAATTTATACACCCTTATTTAGCAATTGCATTTTTGTTTTTAGTAGGAGTTGCTATTGTTTGTGCCATTAATGAAAATAACGATAAATTAAATAAAAAAGAAAAAAATATTTGTAAAACGATGTCTGATGTGTTTTAACCCTTATTTATAATTAAGTATTTCAATAGTATTCCTTATATCTGATTCTTCTCAATATTTATTGTTTCAAGTTGTTCCTTTTTTTAACAACAAAAATGTAATAAAAATAAATGCTGTAAATTTAAAAAAATTATAAATGTAATCTACAAGTTCAATATTTCAGCTTGTAACATCAAAATAAGTAAAAAGATTTAATAGTATTGCAGTTGTTGATATAATAATAAGATGGAAAATCCCAATATAATTTTCAAATTTTCAATCAGAATCAAAATCTTGATATCTTTTAATTAATTGAATTTTAAAAAAATAATAATACATAAATAATGATACACATACTATATAAAATATTTGATATGGTGTAAATGTATCACTACTTCACCCTATTTGTATGGAAAAATTATCTATTACAAAGAACAAAGCCTCTGTTAACCAAAAAAATAAGAATATCCTTACAAGTAATGTAAGCCTGCTAATTCTTTTTTCTTTATCATAAGATAGATATTTCTCCGTAAATGTTAGTTTCTTGAAGTTTTCTGACATATTTTATTTTTTATTTTAGAGTACTAATTTTAAAAAATAAATCAAATCATAAATATGATTATGATACAATCATCCAAATTTTGGAGGTTTGTCATGAGAAATATTTCAATTAGTTATGTCTTTTTTTTATTTTTAGCGGTTGCTATAGTAGGGTGTGGTGGAGAATCAGCAGATTCAGAAAAAGAAGTATCCTCGTCTGAAAATACAGAAATTTCATCACTTCAAGATACAAAAATATCTCCTGATGTAAAAAAATCTTCACAACATTTTGGAAATTTTTATACACCATCGTATATGACAGAAGAACTATCAAATAATAATTTTATTTATCGAAACTTATATTTTGATGTAAATAATAATGGTATTGTTGATATTTCTGAAGATCTTAAAATACCATTTTTAGCTAGTAATAATAACAACAAAAATGTAAATGCTTTTACTACATTAGAAAGTGTAAATATGTCTGTTGAAGATATTAACGCTTTTTTTAATATTTCATTGGAATCAACTGATATAGATATTTCTAAATTAAATTCAGTCACAGATTTAGATATATTAAAAGCTCATCAAATTTCACTATTATTTATTATTCAAAGTTCAGAAATTGAAACAAATAATAGAATACGAAGTTTAAAAAAGAGCTCTCAATTTGCTGATGCGCTAGCAGGTTTTAAAAACTTTATAGATAATTTTAGTAGTGGGAATAATTTTGGTACATTGGCAACATTTAATCAAAATCAAATTTCAGGAAAAATACAACAGAAAATAGTTGTAGTTCAAGAAGCCGATTCATTTCAAAATGTAAATAAAAATATATTAGAAGTTGACTTAAAAGATATCAATGTTAATGATTATTTATCTAATGCAACACATGATAATAATTTTGAAAAAGATAAAAGAAAAATATATAATGAAATTTCTGCAAGTTATTTTGGAGCGAGAGTAGAATATTTAAATCATTATAATGATGCAGTTGATGGTGTTAGATACTTACACACTATGCTTTCAGTTGCATCTAGTGTTTTTACATCTGGTGCTAAAGAAGCATCAAAAGCTGTTTTACAAGAAGTGGCTGAAGATGTTATTTTTACCGTATATGATAATTTAGCAGAGGAACTACTGTATAAAATGGGTACAGGATTAGTTGATCTAGCATTAAATCCTGTTGTAACAACAGCGAAAGCACTCAGTGATATTGCAATAGTTCCTGCAACAGAACTTAGTACTGCAATTATTACAAGAAAGAAGAATAGTGGTACAATAGCTCAAGAATCATTAAAGTTATTTTACACAAATTCAGAAAACTGGGAAAATGTAAATAATACTTTTGGAATAAATAGTAAAAATTTCACAAAAGAGACGATGGAGGCTATTGCTCAAACACTAAGTATCAATACTACTTTTATAAATGATTTTGAATCAGATAGTGTACTTCGTTTGATTAATAAGGTTAATGGACTAGTTAATATTATTTATGAAAATACTGAAGATACAATAAACCAATCTCCAAAAGCAAACGCAGGTAAAGATCAAACTGTTGTAGAAAATGATAGTGTTTTACTAGATGCATCACAAAGTAGTGATGATACAGGTATTAAATCTTATGAGTGGAGTTATACCTATAAAGGTAATAAAATCATACTTTCAAATGATATGTCATCTGCTATTTCAAATTTTCCAATAGGCATCCATACTGTTACTTTAAAAGTAACTGATAATGATGATGCTACACATACTGATACAACTATAATTACTGTCAATGAAAAAATATTAGTTCCAAATGCACCTAAAAATGTTATAGCTTCTGACACCACTCGAGAACGAACTGATAATAATTTTATGGGAATTGATGTTAAATGGGACAGGGTTAGTAATGCTACATCTTATGAGCTTTATATATCTTCTTCACTTAATGGTTCTTATGTGTCTAATGGTGTATATAGTGGAACAGAAACAGATTTTGGATCAGCAGAGTTTACTCCAAATACTAAATATTATTATAAAGTAAAGGCTTGTAATAGTGCAGGATGTAGTGAGTTAAGTGAAGCTGATGAAGGATCTAACTTTATTTTAGATAAAACACCATCTGTCACCGATTTAGAATTTGATAAAAGCGATGAAGATAAGATTAAAATAACTGTCACTACTCAAGGAAATGATGGTTCTAAAATCGATTATGTATTTTGGAAAATAATTAGTCCTAAAGGTGAAATATATACTTATGAAAAAGACACAAGTTCAAACTATCAAAACTTAATTTCTTATCTTACAAGAATATATGAAACTTATGATGTGTTTGATGAAAGTGGCACTTATACAGTTGAAGTATATGTAAAAAATGAAGATGGGGTTAAAAGTTCCACTTATTCTGAAACTGTTTATTTGAAAATTCCAAAAGAAGAAATACAATCAGCGCCAACCTCTTTTCCAAAAAATTTAAAAGCAAGCCAAGGTACATACTCGGATAAAATTAAAATTACTTGGGATAGTGTAGAAAATGCTACTAAATATATTGTAACTGGTTATTCAGCTGAAGATACAGAAAGTCATATTTATGCCTCAGGTGTAACAGATTTATATTACTATTATAAACCTCAAAAAGAGAATCTTAACTATAACTTTTTTATTATTCCATGTAATGGTCCCTTGTGTTATACCACAAGTGAAACACCTGATTGGGTAAAAGGTTACACCAAAAAAGTGGAAGATGCAACATTGTTGTCTCCAAAAAATGTAAAAGCATCTGATGGGACATACACTGATAAAATAGAAATATCTTGGGATAAAGTAGTTAGCGCAGATTATTATAAAGTTTACTGGTCAATGTCATATAATGGTACATATGAAAAGTTCAATAACAATTTCTATGGGACTAGTGCGACAATAACAGGTTTAAATACCGGAGAAGCGAATAAATATTATTATAAAATAAAAGCATGTAATAGTGCGGGATGTAGTTCTTACAGTAATTACAATAGTGGATATATAAAATATCAATTTATAAGATTTATAAAAAATGACGTAAAAGAAGTTATTATAGATAATAAAACAAATTTAATGTGGCAAGATTATACAAATTTTGGAGATATTCACGAAGCTATCCAATATTGTAAAGATTCAAATTTTGCAGGATATAGTGATTGGAAAATACCAAATACAAAAGAATTAGGTAGCATAATAAGTGCTGTAGTGTCAGTTGGAGATTATAAAGTGGAAGAAATATATGAATTTTCAAAAAATATAAGCCCATCTTATACATATTTAACTTCTGATTCAATGTCTAGTAATCAAACATATGGACTTGATTACACTACATTGAGTAAACATTATGGTTTTGATACTGTGAATAGTCAATATTGTAGGGATAGTACTAATTGGTGTGATGATTATGTTGAAGGAATATGTGTTCGTAATAATAACTAATTTCATTAATTTTTATTTTATAAAATACACTATTTAAAATATAACATAAACAATTTGTGTTATATTTTTAAAATATTTATCTGTACATACGCCCTAACTAAATGAATCGCACCTTTTTCTAAAAGTAGCTGTTCATACTCTTTAGGGTTACTTTTAATCCACTCCGAAACCAACTGTTTCTTCCTCTGGTTCTCTAAAACATCATTTTGAAGTTTAGCATCCTCTTTTTGATAAAAAACTTGCTCTTTTGTCAGTTTTTCCTTAGCTTCTCGTTCATCTTGAAGTAACAGCTTTTTAAAGGCTGTTTTCTTTTTATTATGAATAGTAAATTTAATTGCCACTACCCTACGTCACTCTTTAATCTCGTTAAAATCAAAGCTAATATCTGTGTATTTTTCAAGTTCTATTTGAGCTTGTAAAATGATACGTTTTTTAAACATACTATAAAACTGATATTGATTTTCACTAATTCATAAAAACTCTCTTAGACCAACAATAGTTATTGTCCTATTACCAATGGCTAAATATTGCTTTAACAGCTCATAAACTCTAATTGAGGAGTATGATTTAAGTGAAACGATGTTTCTTAATGTATAGGAGGTATGGAAGCCCTTTACTTGGAGTAAATATTCGCGTAACTTAGGATCGAAACACATCTCTATGATTCACTCAGATTTTTTATACTCAAATGATGATAGTAAATTAACTTTTAACACTCCCCCATTTTTTCTTTTTATAGTAAGTGTTTTTGCCAATAATTTATCACTTGCAATATCAAGCTCTTTATAATTATTTTTTCATAGCTTTAACTCATGAAGCAGTTCCCCTGTTTTAAAACTATAAACTTTAAAATCAACATCATCTTTTTGTATTGTTGAAACCAATTTAGAAATAATTTTCATCTCCGTGAGTCAGAGTTTATAACTCGCTTCTATTAAGTAATTAGACTTGACAATCAAATCACTCTTTGTAGTATTAGTGCCTTTATTATGACTTTTAACAAGAGTGCTCATCAGTTTTTATGTTTGCTATTTTATTTTTAATGTTTTTTCTATAAAATAAAAAACAAATGCAACAAGTCAAATGAATTGTTGCAGTGTGAGTGAATTTGTTCTATTAAGTAAGTGATTCTGTTGCATTTGCAAGTATATCTGTTGCAGTTAGCTCAATATTTTGGCTCAAACAGTGACTCTGCCACCGCCTAAAACTATTAAAACATTATAAAACAGATGAAATAATCATTAAGTAAATATGTTGCATTTCAATTATCAAACCTGAATAGTTATAAAATCACTTTGAACTACCAACAATAGTAGTAATCATATTACCACCGTCAATAAGATTTTAAGAGCAATCTCTTTTTTAAAGAGAATATTTTTATGATCTTTAGTAAGTTTGTTTTTCTCTTCTAAAAAACCAGATTTTTGTAATTGAATTTTTTCATAATAATTTTTTTCAAGCTCAATTTTTTCTTCATTTGCATCTGTTAACAGTTTTTGAACATCATCATACTTCTTGATATGATAAGTGAGGCTTTCAACAAGCGGTTTTAACTGCTCTGTTACCATAGTGGTACTACTTTCATTGGTAACAGAAACGTTACGATTTATTTTTTCTTCACCAAAGGCTAAAATCTCTTCGGCGTTATCCTTGTAAAATAGAGCTAAACTCTCTTTATGAATAAGATACTTTCTATTGTTTTGCGTGTATTGTACTTTGTTACTTTTTAGTAACTCTCTGATGGTGTTGGCGTGCTTGTGAGACACAAGACTTGCTTCTTGTATGCTTAGATAGGGCTTTTTCATAAATATGATTTGGTAAGTAAATCTGTTACTGTAGTGTTAATCAGATTTTTTACAAATTTATAAAAATGTAAATGATTTGTCAATTTATATTTTTGGACTTAATAGTAAAAATGAGTGGTAACCTATTGCTAACAATAACTTTAATACTAACCTAGTACCAACATCACAAACTGCTCTTACTAAATTTATTTTTCTTTTTTCATCAGCAGAAGCAGCCATTCATTTATATAGAATTTATACCTATCTAATTTGTTACTACCACACCTTGCAAGATTGCGTATCCGGGCGGACACACCACTTGTTAGGGGAAAATCCCCTAAGACCCCTTTTTATTTTAGAGCGGTACGTTTTAGCAAACGCTTTTATCTTTTTTGAATTTTACTTCTATTTTCATACTTGATGAAAAGTGCATTTTGCTAATGAAAAAAAAAGAAAAGTTTTTCTTGCTATTTTAAAAGAGTTTCTTATTTTTTGCAATCTACTATCTTGTAACACATTTACAATTTTAATGCATTTTTTACGATTTTTTAACACTTCCTTTTTATAATAATTTGATGATAAAAATAATACAACATGATACGGCGCGTTTAATAACTCAAACTGTAACATTTTTTAAAATTAAAAAGAGTCGTACCGAATATTTAAAAGCATATCGCGTTAAACGAAAAAAGCATTTTAAAGAGTTAAAAGTAACGATAGATATAAAAACTTTTAACGCTTTAAAAGTTCAAGCAAAAAAATATAATCTTACACCTAATAAACTACTGCTCAAACAAGCCCTTTGTTATACACAGAGTAACTACTTGGTACCAAACGATACTAATGAGAAGCTAGTAAAATTAATTCACCTCTTTAGAAACATAGCAAACAACATCAATCAAGTAGCCAAACACTCTAACATCTTTAAAAAAGTTCTTAGTACCAAAGCCGTTGTTACCAATCTTGCAAGGCTTGAAAAAGAGCTTGTAGCGTTTATTACTCAGCCACCGCAAAAACTAGAGATGAATAAATCTAAATTGTGAGATGATCATTAAATCACTCAGTCGTAAAACACCTAGTTTTAAAGCGTTGATTGAGTACATGAGTAAAGAGGATAATCAGTTGTGAGGTTTTGGTAACAGTGGTGTTAATAACAAAAATATTAGCATAGAGGATCTAACACTTATAAAAAACATTTATTGAGAAAGTGAAGATAAAGTAATTCGTGAGTTTGAAGCCAATGCCAATCATCTTGAAGCACGTAAAAATGCTAATTATCTCTATCATGAAATTATATCACTAGATCCTAACACCACAAAAGACATTTTCATAAAAGAGCAAGTGAAAATATTACATGACATTGGATCTAAATATCTCTCACTACGAGCAAAAAACAATCTCTCTTATGGAAAAATACATTGTGATAAAAAACATATTCATTTACATCTTTGTATTAGTGCCAATGAGCTTTACAGTAATAAACGCTTTCGACTCTCTAAGTGAGCGTTTAAAAAGATTCAACAAGATATGGAACAGTATAAAAATGAGAAGTATCCAAAGTTAAAAAGCTATATTTATACTAACAATAATCACGACCTTACTAATAACAACAAATATGACTCCAACATATTAAAATTCTCCAATAACGAACAAGAGCTAAAAAATCGCACTAAAAAACCTACCTTAAAAGAGTTATTTAGAGATAAATTAGAAAAGATACTTGATAGTGCCACATCATATAAAAACCTCTTAAATCGTTTGCAATGAGAAAATATTGAAATTATAAAAAGATGAAATACTATTACCGCACATGATCTAAGTGACAGTACTAATATTAGAAAATACAGATTAAAAACGCTCTGACTCCTTGATAAACTTGAAGAGGTAAAAACACGAATTGAAAAGATAAAAACAAGAAGCCAAAAAATTAAAAACTTCAGATCACGCCAAAAAGCAGAAGTTAAAAATTTGAACATAAATATAGATATTAATTCACAAAAAATGAACTCCATACAAGCAAAAAAGATACAACTAACCGATCTACTCCAAACTATTGGAATTAAGCCCCATCTTATCAAATGAGATGATGTGTGGTACCTTTCACCTTTTAGAGATGAAAAGAGTGCAAGTTTTAAAATCAACACCACTGATAATATCTGGTTTGATCATTGAAAGTGAGCATGAGGGAATATTTTAGATTTTGTGATGCAGTATAGGAGTTGCAGTTTTAAAGAAGCGTTGGGCTATTTACAAGATATCATGCAACCAAATTTGATGAGTAGTTATACTACTTCTAAAATAGACAATCACACTATTATAAAAGAGAAAAGTAATTCAAGTTACAACAATAATGAGGTCTCAAAAATTCCATCAAAACTCAACATCTACAAAACCAAACCACTTGAAAATGTCGCTTTAACTGAGTATTTAAAATCAAGAGCTATCAATCCCACTATTGCCAAAGAGTTTATAAGTGAGAGTTACTACCGAGTGTGAGATAAAAATTACTTCGCTATCTCATTTAAAAATGATAGTGAGGGGATTGAGCTTAACAACAAATACTTTAAGTGAATTAGTGGGCATAAAGATATTACTACTATTAATGCCTCTTCGAGTGTAAAAACGGTTGTTATTCTTGAAGGGATGATGGACTTCTTAGCCTATGCAAGTGTAGTCAGTGATATTAATTCTAAAGATATCATTGTTTTAAACTCCGTTTCAATGCTAGATAAAGCAGTAAACGCAATTGATATAAAAGTTAAAAATGGCACTTACACCCATATTGAGAGTTATTTGGATAATGATACGGCATGAATAGAAGCGACAAAGCAGTTAAAAAGTGCTTTTAGTAAAGATATTGAAACTAAAAAAATTATCTTTAAAAATAGATCCAATCTTTTTAAAAAACATAAAGATTTTAATGACTATATTATTGCTAGACGTGATAAAAAGGTTCAAGAACTACAACACTATAAAAGTCATGAAGCTTTAGAGCGTATTCGTATAAAAGATAAAAATTAATTATGTTAAAACTCATTTGAAAAATACTAAAACATCTTCTAGTTGGTTACAAAAAAGAGAAGCTTAATAAAGATGCTACTTTTTTATCATCTAAAGATACCAATATACTGTTAAATCCTAACAATAGCGGTCTCTTACTTGATGGTTATAAAAGTAGATTATCTCAAAAAAAGAGTTTTGAGCATCTTGCTATTATTGCAAGAACAGGGGCGTGAAAGACATCAAGTTTTATTATTCCTAATATTTTAACGCTTGATGAGTGCTCACTTATTATTACCGATCCCTCGTGAGAGATACGAGCTAAAACAGAAGCTATTTTAAAAGAGAAGTGATTTAAAATTATAGTACTTAATCCTACTAATTTAGAGGAGTCACAAACCTATAATCCACTTCTGTTTGCTAATAGTAGTGATGAGATAAAAGAGATCAGTAAAATATTGGTAAGCTCGTCTGATACCTCGTGAGGTGCGGATGATAAGTTTTGGGAAGCGTGAGCACAAAAGATTATTACTATGTTATTAAAGTGTTTGAAAAACAGAGAAAAGTTAGAACATAGCGAGGTTAATTTAAAAGATTTGCAAAGAGAACTAAACTACTTTTTAAGTAAGCAGTGAGCAGAATTTATTGCTACTTATGGAGATGATGATCTAATGGATGAGTACAAATGATTTTTAAGTGGAAATGAGAAGACCACACAGTCTTTTTTAAGTACCGCTCAAATTAGTTTAGACAGTTTATCAAGCCAAAATATTGCACAATTTTTATCTAAAAATAGTGTGAGGTTTCAAGATTTGAGAGATGAAAAAATCGCTCTTTTTTTTCAAGTGCCTGAGCAAAAAATGCACAACTACTCATTTATACTAAATCTATTTTATACTCAGTTTTTTAATTTTGCAATGCAGAGTTTAGACAATACAAAAATGCCTATATATACACTACTCGATGAGTTTGGGCATCAAACCATCCCACACTTTAGTTCAATCATAACCACAATCAGAAAATATAAGGTCTCAATTTCTATTATATTACAGTCAATTTCTCAGCTTGAAGCGAAGTATTGAAAAAGTGAAGCTGATATCATTATCAATGGTGGGATTTCAAATAAAATATTTTTTGGAGGGGCAGACCCTGCAACAACACGAATGCTTTCAGAGATAATGGGAACCACTACACAAACTGATGAGGAGAGTCACTATAAAAGAACAGAACAGTTACTTAGTTCTTTTAATATTCGTACCTTAGAAGATGATCAAGCACTTTATATTTACTCAAATAAATTACCTGTTTTATTAGATATTGTGCCGTATTATAAAAATAGAAAATTGCTGAAGTTATTAAAACCCAAGCTTTTTTAATACTGAGCCTAACT
>Ga0233442_1002983_pt1 | contig 10656 bp, 9 predicted proteins | sample SI_123_September_3_FD_182789 | JGI IMG/M metagenome (GOLD analysis project Ga0233442, IMG submission 182789) | Seawater microbial communities from Saanich Inlet, British Columbia, Canada - SI_123_September2016_150_MG | ecosystem: Environmental > Aquatic > Marine > Inlet | place: Canada: British...
CAATTATTAACCATGGATAAAAAGTTAATGGTGGTAGCGGATAAGATCGGTGTTTCATATGTATGACAATTAAGTGCGAGATTAAGCCTGCGCATCTTTAATTATCGATAGTAGCCATTATCATTGTCCATCTTACTAGGCAAGAAGTAACTTAAGAAATGGTACGATTTCTTTATTAAAAAAGACTTTTTACCGGTTACCCTGTTTAAGGGTTGTTGCTTAGAAGTGTTACTTGCCAGCAGCTTGATTATCAAGTATTGAAGTGTCATTATCATCATCTAATAATGACACCCTTGATAAATTTTTTATGTTATAAAATAACTAATAAATATCACAACTTTTAAACTACATATTTTACAATTCCAAGGGGAGAAAAATGAAAAATTACGTATTATTAATATCAGCAATATTGTTAACAATTACTACACCTGCAATGGCATATATTGATCCAGGATCTGGTAGCGCAATTATGTCAGCTATTATTGGTTTTTTTGTGGCGATTGGACTGGCAGTTAAAACTTATTGGTACAAAATTAAGTCTTTCTTTAAAAGTGACGTAAGTTCAAAAAAGTAATTTTCTCATGGATGTATTTTTATTAGGTGCAGGTAAGCCTGCTACAGGTGATAGACCTTCTGCACTTAAAAACGTAACACTTAATACCAGGGCTATGGATTGGCAAATCCATAGCTTTGAATCAATAGCTGACCATAATGATATCCACTATTTAGGTGGTTATCATGTCGATGAAGTTATCGAGAATTATCCGCAATTAAATTTCACCGTTGTTCCAGATTGGAAAACAAGAAGTGTTTTACATACTTTATTAAAAGCACCTTTTACTGGTCGTTCAATTATTGTTTCATACTCTGATACAGTATTTAGAAAAGAGGTTGTATCAGATATGTTATTAGTTGATGCAGATGTTGTTTTCTGTGTTGATTCGCATTGGAAAGAAAGATATGAATCACGCTCTGAAAATGATATTCAGTCAGCTGAGACGATAGAAATAGATGATTCTGATGGAGGGTTGAATGTAGTTGAATTTACTGGACTTATTCATTTTAGAAACGATGCAGTAAAACATTTATCTAGATTAGATGAAATTGATGTTGGTTCTAGTCTTACCGATCTCATTAATTATTTTAAAAGTACAGGTCTTTCCGTAAAATCATTTAATGTTTCCGGTCACTGGGCTGAATTCAATTCACCCAATGATATTGCCCGTTTTATTTTAGGCACAAAAGCTGAAACACTCTCGCGCCTAGAGCCTTTAGTGTGTCAAAGTCATATAGGTAAACAAGTCAGTTTTACTTCCTCTCGCTGGATAAGTAGTTCAGACTCCATTTTGGATGAAATTAGAGCGTGCTTTTCTGACGCTAATCTTGTAGTTCGAAGTAGTTCGAAGGGTGAGGATAATTGGCATTCTTCCAACGCAGGTGGCTTTGAAAGTTTGTTGAATGTTGATGGCGCTGATCGGCTAACAGTTCGTGAGTCTATTGAAATTGTTCTTGCTTCATATGGTGAAAAGCATAATGGAGAAGAGCAGGTTTTAGTTCAGGAGTGTTTGAAAAATGTTCGTGCATCTGGTGTTGTCTTTACCTGTAGTCTTGAAACTGGCGCACCTTACTATCGTTTTAATTTTGATGACAAAACGCAGTCAACTGAGTCGGTAACTTCAGGTCAATGTGGTGATTTACGTACGATCGTTGTAAGTCGATTTAAACCAGAATATCTTGAGAAAATTGAGCCTAAAATCGTACCTGTTTTGCATGCAGTACAAGAGTTGGAGCAGTTGTTAGGTTTTGATAAATTAGATGTCGAGTTTGCAATTGATGAGAATGGCCGGGTTCATGTTTTCCAGGTAAGACCTATTACGGTTGATCATAGTAAATATGAAATTGATTTTACATCTATTGATAAAAGCTTAAAAAACTGTGCACTACGTTTCCAGACACAGCAAAATCCAACGCCATTTGTTTATGGTGAAAAAACAATATTTGCCAATATGCCTGACTGGAATCCGGCAGAAATTATTGGCACTCGACCAAAACCTTTGTCATTTAGTTTATATCGCTATCTTATTACAAATGATGTATGGGCTCAGCAACGATTCGAGTTTGGATATAGAGATGTTCGCCCTTATCCATTAATACTTTCTTTTTCGGGGCAGCCTTATGTAGATGCAAGAGCCAGTCTTAATTCTTTTATACCAGCGGCGTTATCAGATGAAGTGGCAGAGAGGCTAGCCATAGCTTATATCGATATACTGGCCGATAATCCTGATTATCACGATAAAATCGAGTTTGATGTGGCTTTCACTATTTGGACGCCCAATTTTTATAAAAACGCAATAGACCGATTAATTCCTTATGGCGTAAATGCAGAGGATATTGCTAAATTAGAAGTAGCACTAAAAAATATTACTTGCAATGCTTTATCTCGTCTTGGAAATGATATAGCACCAATAGAGCGCTTAAGTCAACGTAGAAATTTTACAGTGAGTAGTGATATTTCAGCTGTGGATAAAATATTTGTACTGTTAGATGATTGTAAACGATTTGGAGCATTGACGTTTTCGCACGCTGCCCGGGCAGGTTTCGTGGCTATTACATTACTTAAAAGTCTTGTCACTTCCAAAGTTTTATCTGAAGAACGACGATTGGAATTTATGAAAAGTATAAAAACCGTGGCTGGTGAGTTTGAGGAGGATAAATATTCACATAAATTAGGTCGAATAAGTATGCAAGACCTGACCGAGAGTTATGGCCATCTTAGACCTGGTACATATGATATTTGTGTACAAGCATATTGGGAAGATCCAAAACGATATTTTTTAACTAGTAACATAGGTGAACCAGAATTAATATCTCCATTTACATTTTCATTAAGTGAGTCTGAAGATGTAAAAATAATGCTTAATAATTTAGGTGCCAAGCAAACTCCGAATGAGTTACTAAAATATTTACAAGAAGCAATAGAGGCGCGTGAGTCTGTAAAATTTGAATTTACTCGTAACCTAAGTAAAGCGCTTGATATGTGTGCACGCTTGGCTAAGGAGTTATCATTAACACGTGAACAAATGTCTTTTCTTGAATATCATGATTTAGAGCAATTAAAACTGAATGTTATCGAGTCAAGTAAACTTAAAGACAAAATCGCCCAGAATCAAAAAACTTACATAGTTTCACAAGTAACAGAAATACCAGGTTTCATTAAGCAAGAGAGTGATTTCTATTGCTTTGAGAGTCATACATTACAACCAAATTTTATTACAATGAATAAAATACATGCTACTGTTAAGCTGTTAAGTGATTCAGAGCTAGAGGACCTAATAGGTGCGGTTGTGCTGATACCGCAAGCAGACCCTGGGTTTGATTGGTTGTTTGAGTATAATATTGGGGGTCTTATAACGCAGTTTGGCGGGGCAAATTCACATATGGCTATACGAGCGGCGGAGATAGGCCTGCCTGCTGCCATTGGTGTTGGCGATAAACTATATGAGCAGATTACCAGGATGAGGCAGATTGAATTAGATTGTAGTAAGCAGACTATACGAGAAATCCAATGAAACGACTAGGTATTACTCAGAGGGTTGAAAATATCCGTAGCTATAATGAGCGTAGAGATTGTTTGGATCAACGCTGGTCTATGTTAGCTTTTCATCTTGGATATTTTCCAGTTCCTTTGCCAAATATAGCTGCAGAAAAAGTTTCAGCTTTACTCGACAACCTTAAGCTTGATGGTATTTTATTGAGCGGAGGTAATTCAATTGCCAGTCTTTATCCTAATGCTGATGATTTAGCACCTGAAAGGGATGCGTTTGAACAAGCCATACTTGATGAGACAATTAAAAGAAACATACCTATTGTTGGTGTTTGCAGAGGGATGCAGCTAATCAATGTTGTATTTGGTGGACGGTTAGTGCCAATAAACGACCATGTGGCAAAAGATCACTTGATTAAACATGTTGAAAACCGACCAATTCCTGAAAGAGTGAATAGTTATCATAATTGGGCCATTCCTCAAGATGGGCTTGCTGCTATATTGACTCCTATTGCCTTTGACTTAGCAGGTAATGTTGAAGCGTTTGAGTGTGTTGATAAAAATATACTTGGTATAATGTGGCATCCAGAGCGCGAACATCCCTTTAATCCTTTAGATGTTGAATTAATAAAAAGATACCTACTATGACAAGAGCTCTAATACTAGCTGCGGGACAAGGAACTCGCTTACGCCCATTGACTAATGATAAGCCTAAATGCCTTGTTCCACTACTAGGTAAGTCACTTCTAGAGCGGCAGGTTGATACGTTAAAAAAATCAGGTGTTACCAATATTCATATTGCAACTGGCTATCGATCAGATCAGATTGAATCTTTAGGTTTTTCTACCACTATCAATCCACGTTTTGCTGAAACAAATATGGTTGAAACCTTATTTTCTGCATTGGCATTTATTCAGCAGAAGGGGGATCTTATTATTGCTTATGGTGATATTGTTTACCAAAGTAACAATTTACAGGCATTACTAAATAATAAAGATGAAATTTCTTTAATGATTGATGCTAAGTGGCGAGATCTATGGAGTTTGCGTTTGGATAACCCACTTGATGATGCAGAAACGTTATTAATGGATGGTGACGGTTATGTTACAGAGTTGGGAAAAAAGCCGCAGAGTTATGAGCAAATTGAAGGGCAATATACAGGGCTGATAAAGATACGAGCAGATAAATTAGAAGAATTTATAGCATTTTATAATCAGTTAAATCGTTCTGCCATCTATGATGGAAAAGATTTTGATAATATGTATATGACTAGTTTTCTACAACTACTTATTGATAGCGGCTGGAAGGCGAAAGGGGTGCAAGTCAACAATGGCTGGTTAGAGGTCGACACTGTAGAAGATTTATCCCAGTATGAAACGATGGCTAAAAATGGAAAGTTAGGTCAATTTTATAAGGTAGAAATTTGATAGGGTTTATTCGTCATTTGCAAGAGGCTATGCGATTTATACAGCTGCCTAAAGAGCAACGTAGGCTTACATTTTATTCTGAAGGGGAGAATTATTGGGTACATTTGGAAGGGTTGATACAAGAAATTTTAGCCACATCTAACATACCTATTTGTTATATTAGTTCAGGATATAACGATCCAGGGCTGTTATTAAAGCATGATAATTATCAATCTTTTAAAATTGATGAAGGTTTTGTTCGTAACTGGTTGTTTGAAAATATAGATACCGATATCATGATAATGACGATGCCAGATTTACATCAATATCAGGTTAAACGGTCAAAGTACAAAGTACATTATATTTATATTCAACACTCTTTAGTTAGTTTACATATGATTTATCGTAAAGGCGCATTTGATCATTACGATACCATCTTTTGTGCTGGTCCACACCATGTAAAAGAAATTCGTGCCATGGAAGGAAAATATAATCTTCCTACTAAAAATCTAGTAGAGCATGGATATGGAAGATTAGATTCAATTATAGAAGAGTCTCAAAAATTCCCTAAGAAAGTAAAAGCTGATGGAGAGCCGTTACATATATTAATCGCACCAACATGGGGGTCAGAAGGAACCATTGAATCTGGGATAGGTGAAATTATTGTTGATAAACTAATGGCAGAAGGATATAAGGTAACACTTAGACCCCATCCTCAGACTGTAAAGTTTGCAAAAGCTAAAATTGATAATATCTTAAAAAAATATAGCAGAAATAAAATGTTTAATTATGAGGCAAATATTGCAGGACAAGAGTCATTGCATGCATCTGACGTAATGATTAGCGACTGGTCTGGGGCAGCATTAGACTATGCTTTTGGATTAAATAAACCAGTTTGGTTTGTAGATGTACCAAGAAAAATCAATAATGAAGATTATGAGGAGCTTGAAATTGAACCATTTGAAGTTCTGATAAGAGAAAAAATAGGAGTAATACTGGATTTAGAAAATATAGACTTTAATTTTGAAGAAGAAAATATGAGAAAATATTTTCTTCCCTTTAATGTCAATTTATCAAATCAAGTTGGAAGTAAATATATCTTGGATGGATTAGCAAATGAAAACTAATATACTTAAAGATACATTGCTTATTTTTCTTGGGTCAACAGTGGCTTTTCTTTTTGTACCATTATTTATGGTAGGGAATAGTCCCGAAGAGTATAGTTTTCTTGATTGGGAAATATTTTATAAAACTTCCATATTTTTTATAATAATAGTTGGAACCTTTTTTAGTTTAGTAAATACTATATTACAGGTGTTAAAATTAGATAATATAAGTACATTGCTTATATATTTTGTACTTTCTTGGATTACAATTTCAGGATTTATTTTTTCTGTTTCTTCAAGCTCGGGAATGATTGATCCTAGAGTTAATCCTCTTGATTTAGTTCATATAGTAATTGTTTTGTTAGTTTCAGTTTTATTCTCAATTATTAGTATTACTGCTTTTAAAAAATATATACAAATATTTTTATCTATAGTAGTTCTTACTTCAACACTTCCGTCTCTTATATCTATATATAGTTCCAATAGCATAAAAGTTGCTACTGATAACCATCCATCGCTACAACTATCAAATAATAAAAATATATTTGTAATTAGTTTTGATGGAATTCCTGGAAAAACTGTTAGTGATATTATTAAAAATAATAAAAACTACTCTAGTGAGTTAAAAGATTTCATTATCTTTGAAAATGCAGTTTCTCAAGCACCTGCAACGGAAGCCTCCCTTATTGGTGACATATATGGTACTCAAGATTATAAAGCTATAGGGGGCTCTATGAAAACTGTAAAAGCAGCATTGTTAAAAGAGGATTTATCTTTAGAAATAACAAGTAAGCATATAGATGATAGTTTTCAATATGGATACCCTGGATATGAAATTTCAAAAATGGAAATTAATTCTCCTATAGTAAGTGAATTTAAAAAGTTTGATACTGTTCATTTTTTTGCATATCCTATAATCCGGATATGGACATCATATGGATTACGGGTATTAAATATAAAAGAATATCTTTTTAACTTTGCCAAAAATATAGCATTCACTCAATCGAAATATGATCTTTTAAATCAACTACAGGAACACAAAGGCCCCACCTGGGCTAAAGGCAATGTTATGGGGTTAAGTATGTTTGATTCATTTGTATCAAATATTTCTACATCAGATAAAAATACTAGCTTAAGGTACTTACATCTCACTTTTACACATTTTCCTATATTATTAGATGAAACCTGTAAATATAGAGCTAATGATAAAGTGTGGTTTGACAACAACCAAAATGAAAATGGAATTAAAAATAATAGCGTATGTGGAGTAAATAAGTTTATCGATTTTCTCCATAAACTTAAAAAACTAGGCATCTATGATAAAAGTTTGATAATTTTTAAATCAGATCATGGTAAACCTACTCAATACTATTCTAAGCCTCCATATAATTTAATGATAAACGGACAAAAGAATTGGGGGTATGGTAGATATAGGCCAACACTTATGATAAAAGATTACGAAACAAATTATCTAAATCCAGTCTTTAAATCAAAGCTAGTATTATTAAATGACATAGCTAAAACAATATGCGAAAAATCAGGTGTAGATACTGACTGTCAAATCTTTAATGGGGTCAATCTTTTAGGCGACTCTTTAATAAATGATGAGCCTTATTTCATCTATGTTGTAAAAGATGCAAAAGGAAGCTTTGAATATGATACTCATATTTCGGTGAAAATACCTTCAAGAAAAAATACTCTAATCCAAGAGATGAAAGAGTCTGATCTTATTTCTTTGTCAGAATGAAAAACTTAATCATTGATGGTGAAAATAACCACAATGCACGGAAATTTAATTTAAATAAAGCAGGCTATACTTATGTTGTTTCGGAGTTAATATATCAAAAATAGTACTTTCAAATTACTTTTTATATATTTTATTTTAATTTTGCCAACAGGCGTTTTTAGCTCAGAGTTACGGATTATGGACGAGAGTGTAAAATTGGAAACAAGTATTAATTCTTTTATAGAAAAAGAGAATAGATATTCTTTTTTTGGGTTATCTTCTTATTACAATAAGATAAATTATTATATTGTAGATAAAAACCAAATATATAAAATTGATAGCAATAAAACTATTGAACTGAAAAAATTTCAATGGCTTGCTGTAGTGGGAAGGTTAAATGTATTTTTAATAAAAAAAGAAGGCCTCTCTTTACATTTAGACGGTGAGAGAGTAATTTTTAACAATCCTATTACCTTAAATGATTCAACAATTTTTACAAAAAATATCTCAAAGTCTGAGCTAGTATCAACCTCTTCGGAACTTGATCAAATAAGATATTATCATCTATGGGCACCGTTAGCTTGGTTATCTAAGTTAATAGAATCTATTCTAGTACTTATACAAACATATATGATTAACAATTGGGGTTTGACTATTGTTGTATTTGCAACACTTCTAAAGCTCCTATTATTACCCATAGGGGTCATGACTACAAATTTTCAAAGAAAGGTAAGCCAAGTTCAATCATCACTAGCGCCAAAACTAGCAGAAATAAAAGAAAAATATAATGGGGAGGATGCTCACAATCGCTTAATGGCTGCACATAACAATTTAGGGGTTTCACCTTTCTATACCTTGAAGCCCATGCTGGGTTCTTTTATTCAAATTCCGATACTAATAGCAGTTTTTAATGCTTTAGGTGAGATGTCACAATTTGATGGCCAGTCGTTTCTATGGATAGAAAACCTTGCCTATCCTGACGCTATTGGAGAGTTATTGTTTGTTATACCAATGTTTGGTGATACGGTTAACTTACTGCCATTTATTATGACGACAGTTGTAATCTATTCAACTATTATTTTTCAAAATTGTCATATATCAGAAGTAGAGGTAAAGCGTCAAAAGCGCAATCTTTATTTTATGGCAGCTACTTTTTTTATCCTTTTTTATCCTTTTCCTGCTGTCATGGTTCTATATTGGGTATTGGCTAACATTCTTCAAACTATTCAACAGCAGCTTATTAAGATTTAGTATGAAAAAATACCATTATTTAGAGCAGAAAATTAAAGAAATAGCGAGTAGGGTTAAACCTTTTACTTTGAAATATGGGGATTTTGATACCTGTAAAGTTCTATATGAGCTAGCCCATATATTGGAATGGGGTGAATCTGAATTTAGGCTTGTTGATTTCTTATCTAAACGATTTGATATTAGTAAAAGGCTATTTTTAGCTTACTTTGCCAATGGCCATAAAGCCACTGATCTGAAAATAACTGATAATACATATTTGGAGCTTGTGATAGCAATTATACTTAAATCAGTATTGCTGAGGCAAGATGGTTTTTCTGTCGAAGTTCGTTTGAAAAGTTTTAATACCTTGTTCAAGGCATTGGATATTATAAAGCCAGAATGGCTGTTGCCAGAGTCAGATTTAAGAGTAGAGGTGGAGGTGGTGTGGCAATCATTGGTAAAAGAACTCGATGGTACTACCAATGATTTAAAAATTTCATCTATACCTAGGAGTCACGCCAGGAATTCTAATAAGGTTCACAAAGTGATACCGCTTACCATGTTATTTTATGAAGGACCTATTGCTAGAGCATACCTCGCAACACTTAATAATCTTGGTTTCAGACCTAAAAAGATTATTGAACTTATCGCAAAAAAGGATGTGGCCACTAAAAAAGTTGTTGGTAAATGGCTACCTAAGGGTTTGAGATTAGCATACGCCTCCAGTATTCAAAGAAACAAAATGCACTATTGGCCAAAACAATTATTAAAGGCTAACTTTAATATTGTGAATGAAATATCTGATGAAGTCCAAACAAGATTTGGTTTTGAAAAAGCTGTAATTGATAACGCGACTGCGCTGTTGCCTTTAGCGAGCTATAGTGACTGCGTAGAATCGATATTAGTTGATGGGCTGAACGATAAAAACTTACAAAAATATTTATCCGAAGAGTCTTCTGGAGCACTTTTGTACACTGGTGGCGGCATTGTTCCTTCTACATTATTAGAGCTTAAACACATTAAATTTTTACATATTCATCCAGGTTTTCTCCCAGATATCCGAGGAGCTGATTGCGCATTATGGTCATCGCTATTAAAAGGACGCACCTCAGCTACATGTTTTTATATGTCACCAGGGATTGATACTGGAAATATTATTAATGCATGCTGGTTGCCAGAGCTTTCATTTAATGTTGATATGGCTGATGCTAATGCTCATTCCATTTATCGGATTGTTTACGGGTTTATTGATCCTTGGATTCGAGCCTTTGTATTACGAGATTTAGTTAATAATTATGATGCACTTGATGCACTTGATGCACTTGATGCACTTGATGCACTTTATCAATCTGAGGATGATGGGACGACATTCCACTTTATGCATCAACGATTACGAGATGTAACATTTGAAAAATTATTTAAAGAAGTGGAAGTATAAATGACAGGGTAGGGGTTAAAAACAATAGCCCATTTGTGGGTAATTCTGAATACATTTCAAAATAAACTATTTATAAACGCTTTTTTTTTGCGTAAATATTAGTTTAAAATAACCCTTTTATATTTTGTACTACTGGCCATAATATAAGGCTAATAGCACCCCTCAAGGGGGTATTAAACAGAATGCGGTAGGGTAGCTATTGCACA
>Ga0233442_1002991_pt1 | contig 10628 bp, 10 predicted proteins | sample SI_123_September_3_FD_182789 | JGI IMG/M metagenome (GOLD analysis project Ga0233442, IMG submission 182789) | Seawater microbial communities from Saanich Inlet, British Columbia, Canada - SI_123_September2016_150_MG | ecosystem: Environmental > Aquatic > Marine > Inlet | place: Canada: British...
AACGTAAATTACGCGGTGTAGAAACACTGGAAATTGACAGTACAAGTGACTCTCTAGGATTAGTGGATAAGCCTCTGCCCAATCAAGAGCATTAAATTTTACACTTTGCTCAGGAAATCAGGAATGGCATAGTGAAAACCTGGCGATTGCCTTACCTTATGTCGCAGGACACCATTATAAGCGAGAAAGGCGTGGTGTTAATAAAGGCGCTATCAGTTACTTAGCTAAAAACCGTATAAGTTAGCTGGAGATTTATGGCCGATAAATGGGGAAGGGAGTTATTTCAAAAATAAGATCTCATTCATACAATCCTGGTTTTTCTGTTAGAATAATACAATCTTTTTTTATTTCCTAATTTGGATTTATATATGAAAAAATCATCGCTTATATTTGTTGCTTGTATTGCTGCCATACTTATATTTCAGTACAAAGCTGTTATTCCATTTGCTCAGATGGTCGCAACTTCTGACCTTTTTATGGAGGATTCTGGTGACGAAGGAAGTAGATATCCGACATCCACACCTATGACCAGTTATGCTTTTATGCAATGCAATAAACTGATAAGGGAAGAAGTTGATAGCGATATTACTATTATGTTTCCTGCGGAACCTCTACAGTCCTGGCCTTTGGGGAATTACGAATATCTTATTAATGCAGATATTGAGTTAAGTTCAGATTCTGGAACCAGTTTTTTCAAGAAATATGCCTGCAAAATCAAATATGATAATGGTTCAGATCTAGAAGGCGTTGCTGACGCTGATAACTGGACTCTAAACGGCTTATCAGGATTATCTGAACTATAAAAGGAATGCGAGTAAGGCCCTGCTTTACTCGCACAATTTGTTCAGCGGTATAAAATACTCAAGCATATTTAAGCTTGTTGCAACCTGCTCGTTGGCTATTTTTGATCGATAAATGTTTATTGCGTTGCAAGCATTTTCTTGTGCGCCAAGCCCCGGGACTCCGTGCTCAGCCAATAATTTAATATATTTCAATGTTTCCGCGCACAGTGCTATCGTTGATGTGCGTGGATATGCCCCAGGCATATTTGTGACACAATAATGAGTCACATCATGCTGTTTAAATACCGGGTTATCGTGCGTAGTCGCTCTTGACGTCTCAATGCAGCCTCCCTGGTCTATGCTGACATCGACCACGACCGTGCCCTTACGCATCGACTTAATCATTTCTTCAGTAACGACATAGGGTGCTTTGGCCCCTTTATTTAAAACTGCTCCTATCACTAAATCTGCGTCTAAACAATTTTTTGCAATAGCCGTTTCTGTAGAATAAAAATACTCAACACCCTGCAGGTCATGAGATTCCAGGATACCTTTAGATAGGCCTGCCTGAAATACATTGGCTCCCATAGCATTTAAAGTACGAGCGGCATGAAAGCCAACAATGCCGTCCCCAATCACCACTGCTTTTCCATGACGACTGTCCATTATTTTGCCTAGCTGAGTGCCGTTACTTTGATTAAATTTTGCTAGATAGTAAACGCCCACCAAAGCTGCCATATTGCCCGCTATGGCGCTCATAGGGGTCAATAGCGGCAACTTACCTTGCTCGTCCTCAAGTGTTTCATAAGCTATCGCTGTTGTTCCACTTTGTAGCAAGTTAAGCGTCAGCTCCTTTTCAACTCCTGCGAGATGTAAGAAAGTGAATAAAATTTGTCCTTGTAAATAGTGATATTCAGAGTGTAATGGCTCTTTAACCTTTACAACCAGCTGAGTACTCCACGCTTCCCTCGCAGAAACTATGGTCGCACCACTTTGTTGATATTCTTGGTCAGAATAATCCGAACCGACTCCGGCGCCTCTTTCTACCAAAATCGTGTGGCCTGCTTTAACAAGTTCAGCAACACCTGATGGAATAATCGCAACACGGAATTCCTGGGTTTTAATTTCCTTCGGTACGCCGATAATCATCCATTTATCCTATTGTAGACATTAAATATTTTATTAAGTCTTCTACCGATTAGCTTATACCATCACTATACATGCGGATGACTAGTATTTATCATATGCTTTATAAATCTGCGTCTTACCATCCTTATCAAAAGCAATGACTTTAAACGGAGCTTTTTTGTCACCCATTTCCATGCCAGGCGTGCCAACTACCATTCCAGGTACTGTCAGTCCGCTTATCTCAGGTTTTTCTAGTAACATAGTCTTAATATCAGTAGCGGGCACATGCCCTTCCACAATATAACCATTAACAACAGCAGTGTGGCAAGAGGCTAATGGGCCACTAATACTATATTGATCTTTGATTTTCTGGATGTCTTCAATAACATTATCTTGCACATTAAAGCCTTGTGTCTTAAGGTGTGCCACCCATTTACTGCAGCAGCCGCATGTAGGGCTTCTATACACGACCACATCCATAGCGCTGGATTCAGAGGATGCAGGCTCGCTCGGGACACTTTGCGCATAACTTATATTAAGGCCAAAGCTGAAGATGAGCGCTGTTGTTACTACTATTATAATTTTTTTCATCATTTCTCCTCCTTCTGCTTATGATAAGGTTTGCTAAAGTCGTGTACTGCATCGACCATTGTTTTTACATGGTCAGGATTAATATCAGGCAATATACCATGCCCGAGATTAAATACATGCCCTGAACCTGCTCCATATTTATCAAGTATAGTTGAAACTTTTGACTTAATAACTTCAGGGTTTGCATACAGAGTAATGGGGTCCATATTACCTTGTAATGCGACACGCTCACCCACTCGCGCTCGCGCTAGGTGGATATCTGTTTGCCAGTCCAGTCCCAGTGCGTCATAGCCTGATTCTGCCATGGATTCTAACCATTGTCCGCCACCTTTAGTAAACAAAATTGTCGGAATTTGCTGGCCATCCTGAGTAGTATTTAATAATGCCCGCACTTGCTTGGCATAACGTAGTGAAAACTCTAAATATTCTTCCGTACCAAGAGATCCGCCCCAGGTATCAAAAAGCATAACAGTCTGTGCGCCTGCCGCTATTTGTGCGTTTAAGTAAATAGCGACAGATTGGGCCAGCTTATCTAGCATTTCATGCATTAAGTGGGGTTGCTCAAACATGAGGCCCTTTACTTTGGAAAAGGTCTTACTGCTACTGCCTTCTACCATATAGGTCGCCAGGGTCCACGGGCTTCCCGAAAAACCAATTAAAGGCACGCGTCCTTGCAGGGTTTTTCTGATTAAACGCACAGCATCGATGACATATTTTAACTCCATCTCCGGGTCGGGAATAGGCAGCTTATGTATATCAGCAGCAGTGCGCACTGGATTTTTAAAGCGAGGTCCTTCTCCTTCGCTGAAATATAAGCCCAAACCCATTGCATCAGGGATCGTTAAAATATCAGAGAATAAAATAGCGGCATCAAAATCAAATCGTTCCAATGGTTGTAGTGTGACTTCACATGCTAATTCAGGATTGGTGCATAAGTTCATAAAACTGCCCGCCTGCGCACGAATTTCTCGGTATTCAGGTAAATATCTTCCAGCCTGACGCATCATCCATACTGGCGTTTTGTCTACGGGTTTTTTTAATAATGACCGGATGAATCTATCGTTTTTTAAATCACTCATGTTTTGTCTTAGTCCTTGTGTCTTTATCTATTTGTATAGATGAAATGCTTTTCTTGATTGATTGCTACTCAAAAAACTTAATTAAGGTGTGAAATAGGGGCACCTTAATATTCATCTGAAATATAAAAGTTTTTATTTCTTGCGTCCATAATTATTCAATGTATCTACTAATACAGTTCTTTCTACACTGAGAGGTAAGCTTGCTTCACCTATTTTTTTTAGTAAGATCAAGCGAATATCGCCATCAACATTTTTCTTGTCCACCGCCATTAACGTGATGAATTCCTTGGTCGATAAATCTACTGGGGGTTGTGTCGGTAATCCTGCTTTGTTAAACAGCGCCACAATTCGATTGACATCGCTATCATTTAACCAGCCCATGCGTCTTGATAAATCGGCTGCCTGGCATGTTCCTATCGCGACAGCTTCGCCATGGAGGTAGTTGCCATAGCCCATTCCGGTTTCTATTGCATGGCCAAAAGTGTGACCTAAATTTAATATTGCTCGAATACCTGATTCTTTTTCATCACTGGCGACAATCTCTGCCTTATTTCGACACGATTGCTCAATAATATAAGTTAATGAATCTTGGTCGCGGGCTAATAATTTTTCTATATTAGCTTCTATCCAGGCAAAAAAATTAGCATCCCGAATTAAACCGTACTTAATGACTTCTGCTAAACCAGCGGATAATTGCCTATCATCTAATGTTTCAAGCACTTTGATATCAATAATCACACACTGGGGCTGATAAAAAGCGCCAATCATATTTTTGCCTAGCGCATGATTAACCCCTGTTTTACCACCGACAGAAGAGTCAACTTGTGCCAAAAGTGTCGTTGGAATTTGAATAAAAGCAATCCCACGCTGATAACAGGCGGCAGCAAAGCCACTGATATCTCCAATTACGCCACCACCTAGAGCAATTATTGTTGCATTCCTGCTAAATTGTTTGTTCAGCAGTGCAGCAAAGATGGTTTCCATGGTAACCATCGTTTTATATTGTTCACCATCTGGCAATACCGCAACCTCAAGTTGATAGTCTTGCAAATGGCTAGTTATCTGCTTTAAATACAAGGGTGCAATCGTTTCATTTGTCACAATGAGTACTTGTTTTGATTTTATGTGGCGGGTCAATAATTCCGCTTCATCTAGATTACCGGCTCCCATATAAATGGGGTAACTTCTGTCACCCAGTTGAACCTGCATGGTATTTATCATTAATTGAATTTATGGGTATATTCTTTTAGAATTTCTTTTACAGCGGCTTTACTCTGGATTTGACCACTATCAATTACAAAGTCGGCACATGACTGATACAAAGACTCACGATCATTTAGTAAGGCCTGGATTTTCTCTCTAGGACTATCAACATTGAGTAGGGGTCTTTGAGTATTTCGTGAGGTGCGATCGACGATTCTGTCAACCGAGCACTTCAAATATACAACAAAACCATTTTCTTTTAGCCGAGTTCTATTTTCTTCGTTTAGAATAACCCCACCACCAGTGGCCATAACGATATCTTCAAGCTCTGTTAGTTCCTTGATCATTTTATTTTCTCTAATTCGAAAACCTTTTTCCCCCTCAAATTCAAAAATAGTCGCTATATCGACACCTGTTATATCTTCAATAGCCTTATCACTATCGTAAAATGGCACACTCAATGATTTTGCCAGTAAGCGACCTACCGTTGTTTTTCCGGCACCCATCAAACCAATTAAATAGACATTTTTTTTATTCATTAACATTTTTTTATTCATAAAAAAATGGGCATTATGCCCCTTTTCTTGTTGTATTTGAAGTGTTACTAACGCATTTTTAACGAATCTTTAGTAATTTTAGGCGTAATAAAGACTAATAGTTCTTTTTTAAAGTCACTTTTGGTGGTTTTTCTAAACATCCAGCCTACTATAGGCAAGTCAGCAAACCAAGGCACTGAATTAACTATATCGACTGTATCGGCCTCATAAACACCACCAAGAACTATTGTTTCACCATCTTCGACGCGAACACTTGCAGTGACTTGCCTGGTATTAATTGCTAAGCCGTCAGGTGTAAGGTCTCCTCGTGAATCTTTAGTAATATATAAATCCATAATAACACTTCCACTTGGGGTAATCTGCGGGGTTACTTCCAGGATTATTGACGCGTCCTTAAATTGCGTTTGTGTTCCATTCTGGCTAACAGTCTGGAATGGAATTTGTTGGCCTTGTTCAATACTTGCCCGACAACGATCTGAGGTGAGTACTTTAGGATTGGAAACAAACTCTGCTTTTCTTTGGTCTTGTAAGGCTGAAATTTCCAGATTAAGTACATAATTAGCACCACTGGCTAAAGTCATCCCTAAAGCACCGTAAGGATTAGCTACCGCAAGATTAGATAAAACGGGTGACACTATATCTCCTGGGGTGCCATTATTTGGGTTGCTTCCCGTTGTAGCGCCAACTGAGCCATTTTCGCCTACATAAGCTGCGCCAAATTTAACGCCTAATTCCTGAGCAAAGCCTTCTTCAGCGATAACAATCCTGGCTTCAATTAGAACCTGACGCACTTGCCGGTCTAATTTGTCAATCATCATCCTGACTTCTTCCTGGACTATAGCGGTATCTTTAACAATTAAGGTATTAGTCCGAGAATCAACTATCGCAGTTCCTCTATCGGATAAAAGTGAGTTTTGCTGGTTATTCTGTCCATTAATACCACGATTGCCTCCGCCTCCGCCTCCGCCACTGGAACTGCCACCTCCAATGCCTCCAATGCCTCCACTGGAACTGCCGCCGCCACTGCCACCACGAGAATTGTTGTTGCCTGAGCCTGACGTCACAGAGCAGCCATCAGCACCAATAGAAGATACGCCAAATAAAATATTTCTAAAATTTTCGGCTTTGGCGTAATTAATCTGGATATATTCTGTTTTTAAAGGCTCTAAGCGCTTTGCCACCTTTTGCGACTCTAATTCCTCTTCTTCCAGCTTAAGAATTTCTGCTGTCGGCGCTACAAGAATAACATTTCCAGATTCTCTTTTTGCTAGCCCCTTAGATTTCAAAATCAAGTCTAAGGCCTGATCCCAGGGCACATCATTCATACGTAAAGTTATATTTCCAGTAACAGCGTCAGAGGCGACAATGTTAAGATCAGTAAAGACGGCTAGAACCTGTAATACTGAGCGAATTTCTATATCCTGAAAATTTAATGAAAGGCGCTCACCACTATAAGGGAATTTTTTCTTGCGTTTCTCTTCTTCTTCAGCGGTTGTAATAGCCCTTACTTCAACGGTTAACAAGCCATCTGTCTGAAATGTGGAATATCCAAAATCTTTATTTACCGGAGTGATCAATACCTTTACTTTTGTACCTACTTTTTTGGCCTCTATGATTGAAACAGGGGTGGCAAAATCAAGGACATCCATTTTTTTAGCATAGGCTTGAGGTAACTCGGTATTCAAAAAGGTTAACTCAATCTTTCCTGATTTCTCCTGGGTATTAACGACGGTATTAGGATTAGATAAGAATATTAATAAATGGCCTTCACCTTTTTTTCCGCGGCGAAAATCAATTTTGTTGATTGCCTGCTCAGGTATTAATGCAGCAAACTGATTCAGGGTTTTTTTAGTTAATTTTTCATGGCTATCTCGGACTATCCTACCCGAGCTGTGCAAAGCTACGATCACTCGTTTTCCTTGTACCTTAACGTCATAATTTACCAGTTTTACAAGGTTAATGACTACCCTCAGGCGCCCATCTGCTTGAACGGCAATATAACTGTTAATGCCGCCCGCATTGATAATGTTTTTTTTCTTTTTTAAAGCGCTTTTGACTCCGGGAAAATCTAACACTATTTTTGCCGGGTTATCGGTATGAAATACTTTGGGTTTTGCAACATTACCTGTCATTTCAAAGGTCAGCTGTAAGTTATCACCAGACAACGCATTCAAGTTAACTGAACTTAGTGCAATTTCTTGAGCTGCTAGTAAAGAAACCTGCCCAAATAATAATGTGCTTATTGCCAAAACACGCAATAACGACCCCTGCTTTAAAAAGCTCATACAAAAACCACCTTGCTTAATATTCATATCATTCTTCAGCTCATTCAGATAGCGCGATTGATGTTTGATGTTCACGCCATGTACCAGGCTGATCTGGAACAATTTCCATTATTTCAATTTTATCCTGGAAAATACGTAATATCCGGCCATGATTTTGTCCTAGGTAATTCCCCGCACTAACACGACGAATGGTACCGTCGCTGGCTTTCATCAGCCCCCATAAAACACTTTTTATTTTAACCGTGCCAACCATCCTTAAAGTATCCAGGGAGTAGCTTTCTAGCTCTTCTCTATGACGATTAAAATCTGGCTGTATTCCATTTGTTTCAACAGCCTGGGCTGCCATCGCTTCAACACTTTTCTCAATGGGTCTAAAAGGGTCTCTTAAGCCATCAGGGTCAAATAAAAAGCTTTCAACTGGGGGCATAGGTTCAATGGCTCTAACAGCGATCGGCTTGGTATTTTTTCTTTTCTCTTCTAATCTTTGTTCAAGTTCAGGATACGGGATAACGATGGCACTCTTTTTTTTGCAACCAGGTACAACCAGACCATCATGATCAAGACAAACCAAAGAACTATTATCCAGTACTTCAGCATTATTTTCTACGTGATTATTGCCCTCACGGTAAGTTGTAATCAAGGCATCCATGGATAACAAAGGGTTATTTTTTGTGGGAAGAATTTGAATGTTTTTTATAGTGACAATTCGAGGTAATTTAGCAAGCCCACTGATAAATGAGCCCAATTCACTATATTGGCCGATAACTTTTATATCAATGGGTAGTTCAATCACATCTCCGTTGTCTACTATTTTAGCGGGTTTAAATAATTCAAACTCTAAGCCGCTAGATAAGCCAGTTTGGGAAATATCCACCAGTAAATTTGCGACTTCTGCTTTCGTCGGCATTAATTTCATCATTCCCGCCAAAGAGGATTGTATTTGCTTATACTGCGCTTGATGAAGCTCAAGGTTTTGTGCTAGCCTCCACTCATATTGGTATTTATGCAAGGCATCTGCTACTTCTTTTTGCTCTATTTCTATTTGTGCTACTTTTTCGCTGGTAAATTGATAGTACCCAAAGCCTACTATTGTTAAGAATACTAAAGCACCCGCCCCTATTTTTAAGGGTTTAGGCCAGGCTCCTGCTTCATTCAGATCCCAATTAATTTCAGAAAGGTTCATTACATATCCTCATCTTCTGCTTTACTTTTCCATTGCTTTGCATGCAAAGTAAAATCACTTAAATTACCATTCTTGTTTTTGTTGCTTCCTTTGATAATATTCAGACTGGGATCGACTAGCCATTTATTCGTTTCAACATTTCTCATAAAAGCCGATACGCGGGAATTGGACTGAGTTTTACCTACTAATGTAACGCGAGCATTATCTTGTTTTAGTTTTATAAGAAACACGCCTTCAGGGGTTACTCTGGCAATCGCATCAATAAAGTGGACAATTTCAGGTCGACTTTTTTGTAATAATTGAATAGCGTTTCTTTTGCTTTGCAGAATGCCATTTTGCGTTTCAATATCTTTAATTTTAGCGGTAATTAAATTAACTTCAGCTACTTTTGCTATCACGATACGTTTTTTATCTTGCTGCTCGGTAATCAGGCTATCCAGGTATTTCTCTACACCAAACAATATAGCCACAGCAGCTATTGCAACGAGCACAATACCAAGAATAAATTCTTCTTGCCTTTGCTTGCGTAACTCATCACGCCAAGGTAATAAATTAATTCGAGCCATTAGTCAAAACTCCTTAGCGCCAAACCACAGGCTATCATCATCGCTGTAGAGTCATTGCTTAAACTTTGCGGTTTGATTTTATTTGATAGAGCCATATTAATAAATGGGTTAGCGATAAACACCGGAATGCCTAGTTCTTCTTCTATTAATTTATCAAGGCCTGCTATTGAGGCACAGCCGCCGGCCAATATGACGGTATCAATACTTCTATTTACACTAGATGATATAAAAAATTGTAATGACCTGGCAACTTGTTGTACCAATGCACGTTTAAAAGGTTCCAATACATCATTATTATAATTATCGGGCAACCCCCCATGCTTTTTAGCAAGTCCGGCCTCCTCATAAGCAAGGCCATAACGGCGTTGAATTTCCTCGGTTAATTGCTTGCCGCCAAACACCTGTTCCCGTGTATAAATTGCGTGGCCTTGCTGCAAAATATTCAGAGTTGTCATGGTTGCGCCAATGTCCGCAATCGCCACAGTTTGCTCTTCATCAGCATCGGGTAGGTGGTCTTTAAGCAATGTGTATGAATTTTCCATAGCAAATGCCCCGACATCAACAATGCTAGCAGTTAAGCCGGCCATTTCCAGAATTTCTACTCGCTCATCAACATTCTCTCGACGTGAGGCAACAAGTAGTACATCAACCATCTCAGAGTTTGCTTCATTAACGTGTTGTACTTCAAAGTCCAGGCATACTTCATCAAGAGAATAGGGAATATACTGATCAGCCTCAACCATGATCTGCTCTTCCATTTCATCTTCAGACAAGTGTGCAGGCATGGTGATCACCTTCGTCATTGCGGATGATCCGGCGATTGCTACGCAGGCATGCCGCGTGCGCGTCCCTGTTTTTTTTAATGCTACTTTGATAGCGTCGGCTATCATTTCTATATTAGAGATATTGTTGTCTATTACTGCATCTTGAGCTAAAGCTGCAACAGCATAACTCTCAACTTTATACCTGCTACCTGTTTTGCTCAGTTCTAATATTTTGACAGCAGCTGTACTAATGTCGATCCCAAGAAGATGATCATGCTTACGATTGAACCATTTCATGTAGAAGCTCTTTTATTTTTTCAATAACACCAGGGAGTAATCGTGCTAAAACAATCATGTCCCAATCTAGGAGGCTGTCGAAGAATAGAGACCCTACTACGGAAAAATCCCTTTTGGCCATTTTTCCCGAATATTTTCGTTAAAGAGCGCAACTATTCGCCTCAAATGTTCGAAAAAACTGACTCAAAAAGGC
>Ga0233442_1002996_pt1 | contig 10618 bp, 8 predicted proteins | sample SI_123_September_3_FD_182789 | JGI IMG/M metagenome (GOLD analysis project Ga0233442, IMG submission 182789) | Seawater microbial communities from Saanich Inlet, British Columbia, Canada - SI_123_September2016_150_MG | ecosystem: Environmental > Aquatic > Marine > Inlet | place: Canada: British...
GCCTGGGTATTTGCAATATATCTACCAGGTATTACTTTACGAATAGATGATGGGTTAATGTTAAACAGCCAATTTCTAGTGTTGTATAAAAACCCATAAAAAAAACTTCCTCGCAAAGAGGGGCGTTCTTTCCATGTTTGCCAATATAATCCAAGTTTAGTATCTAAAAAAATCTCAACCCTCTCTTGTACAGTCTCCTCTAAAGCGGCCATATCACTTCCTATCATATCTTGATCGTCATAATTTGAAAGTAGTTTTTTACCAATACTTGTCTTTTTAAGTTCATTAACAACATGCTGATCTTTAAAGGCGTCACCTATACTTTTGCGAATTCCTGTTTCTCGCATATCATCAAATACAACAGGTAAAACAAGAGTTGACACAGGGATCTTACTTACTAAATAATTGAACAACACATAATGCTCCTGTAAATTAGCATTTGGCTGAGAAAATGTCATAAAATATTTTTGTAAATCAATAATACTCCTATGTAGTATGGGGGCTGCTGTCTCGTCACCAGGTTTCATTTGATTTATAGAATGAAGTTGCGAATTACCTAACCATAAAACTACATCATTATTAATATCTTTAGATATTTTATTGTAGCCATCAATACAATGACTAGAATCTTCAAGGTCATGACAATGAACTTGAGTATTATCTACTTGAGCAGCATATAACATTGTGTCCTTTCCAAGAGCCAACTCATCAAAATTTATTTTATTCTCTAAATCATTTGGTGAAAAATAATTCAAGATAATAATTGAAGCAATAAAGCCTATAAATAGTGGCAGTACAAGATAAATAGCACCCCTGCTATTTATCTTTCCATTACTCAATATCATTGTATTGACATTTTCCTTTCAATTACAATATTCCCCATTACAATCATATCCATTTTTGTTCTGGAAAAACAAGCGTACGCTTCAGCCGGCGTATTTACAATGGGCTCATTTTCATTAAACGAAGTATTGAGAAGGATTGGTACGCCAGATTTCTGATAAAAAGCATGTATTAATCCGTAGTATTTTGGCTCAATATTTTTATCAACTGTCTGCAATCTTCCACTCCCATCTACATGTGTTACCGCCGAAAGAAGTTCTCTTTTACTCTCTTTAATTTGAAAAACTTTTTCCATAAAGGGTACGTTGTCGACTTTTTCAAAGTACTCTGCCACATGCTCTCTTAAAATAGATGGGGCGAACGGCCGAAAAGCCTCTCTTCTTTTAATCTTTAAATTTAAAATCTCTTTAGCATCGTCCCTTGTAGGATCGGCAAGAATACTTCTATGCCCTAATGCTCTTGGACCAAACTCAGCCTTGCCTTGAAACCACCCAACAACACCAGCATTAATCAGACAGTCACTTACCTTGTCATTTAACTCTTTGTCATTATAACTTTTGTATTCTATGTTTTCTAATTTCAGAAAATCTTCAATCTCCTCATCAGAAAACTGACTGCCAAAGAAACTATGCTGCATGGGATCAATTCTATCATTGCCTTGAATATGGTTATATAACCATAGTGCGCTACCTATAGCTGTACCTGCATCGTGACCAGCAGGTGGTATGTACATATTTTCAAAAGTAGTGTTATCTAAAATTTTCCCGTTGGCGACAGAATTTTGAGCAACACCACCTGCAATGCATATATTTTTTATTCCTGTTTTTCTTTGAAGGTGGTTCAATATATGGAATATCAACTCTTCCGTAACCTTTTGAATAGAAGAGGCCAAGTCTTTATGAAATTGGGTTATTTCTTCATCTTTTAATCGCGCCTTCCCGAAGACTTCAACCATATAATCAGAGAAAATATTCTCAATAAATGGTTCGCCACTCTCCCAACTCATCGACACACCTTCTTTTGGATGTTTAAAATATTTTTTATTTATTTCAAAAAGCCCATTATTCTTAAAAAGAATCACATCTTTTACTTTTTCAACTAATGTAGGCTTGCCATATGGACTAAGCCCCATTACTTTGTACTCATCCCCATAATTCTCAAAGCCCAAATATTGAGTAAAAGCTGTATAGAAAACACCAACAGAATGCGGGTAAATCACGCTATCGAGAACTTCTATTTTATCGTTTTTCCCAGTGCCTATCATAGTAGAAGTAAAATCACCAAAACCATCAATAGATAATACAGCTGACTCTTCAAATGGTGATGCAAAAAAGGCACTTGCCATATGTGCTCTATGATGCTCTACATTAACCACCTCGGCTTTTATCTTATCTTCATTTATATTAAATATAGATGCTAATTCTACTTTTAAAGAGCTGACTTTTCTGGTGTTTTCAATTCTATCTTTTAATGATTTAAAACTAACAATGTTTTTTATGCTATGTGTGATTTTTTTATAAACATTTGCGGACGGATCTCTGGAAATTGTTATGAAATCCACGTCTTCAATACCAATACCACACTCACCTAGACAAAGTTTTATAGATTCACTAGGAAACCCTGCCCAGTGTTTTACCCTTCTTATTCTTTCCTCTTCAATTGCAGCGATTAATTCACCATCTTTAAATATACATGCTGCGCTATCTCCATGATATGCGTTTAAACCCAATATATACATAACCCAACCCCTAAATTATAAAATACTCTCATAATGCTTTTTCATTTCCAGCGCTTGTTTATCCCAAGAAAAATTTTGTACTAACGCATACCCATTTTTACCTTTTCTCGCTAACTCTTCAGAATTCAAGCTTAATGCCTCATCTATTGCATTAAATATATTAAATTCTGTTAAGTCCACCCACCAACCTGCCTCAAACTTTAAGATATCCGCCCATGGTGCCCCTGTTGTGGTAATAACAGGAATTTTATAACTCATTGCTTCTGCCACAACTAAACCAAAATTTTCACTTACAGTTGGCAGAACAAATAATGTTGATATTGAAAACATAGTATGCTTTTCAAATTCATTCAACATGCCAACAAAGTGAACTCCATCAATTTTCTCCAAGCTAGAACAGTAGCTGCTATCATTAAAACTTCCGCCAATTATAACTTCAACATCCTTATATTTATGTTTTAAAATTTTAAAGCTATTGAGTAAAAAGTGCACCCCTTTGTTAGGGACAATCCTACCTAAAAAAAATATATATCTTTTATTTTTATTAAATTCTACTGATTTTAATATTTTTTTATTTAAATCATCGGGTTTATTTCCAATTGACACCCCGTCAGGAACCAGCATCTTATCATTAAAAATACCAATATTTTCCATGGCTTCTTTCTCACCTATTTCTGTTATATGTATCTTGTTAGCATAATTTAGTATTCTTCTTTGATATAGCCACATAGCAACTAGCTTTACATATTTACTTTTATTCATTGCCCATTTATACATAGTCCCCCTAACAGAAACCACTAAAGGAACCCCAAAGTCTTTAGAAATTTTATATCCAGCATATGAAGGATATGTCCAAATACTATGAACATGAATTATTGTGTCTTTTGTTATTTCATTTATAATTTCAGACTTTAATTTTGATGAGTATTTTATTTTTTTAAATCCTGTTAAAGGCACTTTGACAATTTTCAGCTCATCTTTACTTACTATCGAATCACTTTCTTCTTTTGTAGCTTGCACACTTAAAACTACACTACTACAACCTATACTATTTAAATGCTTAGCTAGCAATGGAACACAGATGGCTGGGCCGCCATGACTAACATCTAAACTTTCCACAATATGAATTATTTTCATTTTACAACTCTCTCTCTCTTTAATGCTGACCTTAAATAATGTACCAATCGATAGCTTTAAATATCAAAAGTCTTTTTATCTGATATTTTTTTAGGAGACAAACAATCTGAAATAATAAAGCACTCCTGCTAATCTGTAATTAGTAAAATTTTATTTTTGAACATTTAAAACCTCATTAAATACATCTAAAATACTACTAAACTTTTTCATTTCACTTTTCCTTAAATCATCTTGTATGGATAAAATCTTCTCACTAGTAAGACTTCTTGTAATTTATTACAGTCATTATGATGTCAAACAAAGTATCTTTATTAAATAACTCATATTTAAGCATATTTTCCCCATAAACTGCATTAGCGTACTTTTCATCTGGGCTAATAGTAATAATACAATTCTTAATACCCTCTATTACGTGCAATCCCAGCGTCTCAATAATAGAGAAAAATTTATCTTATTGTGAAAATCATATTTTTTTGGACTTTGAAAGTCTTTTCGTAAGACGCCAATATCACTTTTGATATAAAAATTATTTTTATTAACATTAATAAAATCTGATAAATATTTTTTAACATGTATAGATTGGATCTCAACATGTTCAGACCTTTTAAGCATAAATGAAATTATTAATCTTTTAATATAAACTTGTCTAAAACAGAAATTCCACCTGAATCTTGCACTCCTAATGAATTTATTAAAATTGTCATACTTTGTTGATTATTTACCACTTAATTTAATCATAATTTAATCCACTCATCTGGAATAAGCCCATCAAATCCCCAAGAAGATTCTCCTTCACGCAATTCAAGAGCAGGAGCGATAACTGTCTTGTTCATAGATTTAGATAACCAGGCTCCCCACCAGCTAAAACTACTATTGGCAATAATGAAATGCTGGCATTGCGACATTAGCCACATATCCGCATAAGCATGTTCATCGCCTTGATTGTGAAAAACAGGCGTCACCTGATTGTCAGGAAGGCCAATTCGCTGCTGTGCCGCTATTGGGTCATCAGAAAATATAAAGAAATGTGCATTTGGCACCCGCTTCTTTATCAACTTTATGGCACGTTTGTAGTAGCCATCAACCAGATTGTTAACGCCTCCACTAGAATTTGGATCATGAAACCAGCGCACATGAAGAGCAACACTGTTGCAGCAATTTATTACGCTTGCCATTTTTCTATTTTGCAAATCAACTGGAGTTAAAATACGCAAGTCATCACGAATTAAACCTTCTACATCCTTAAAATAATTTTCACTTTGCCAATAACCTTCAAGATATATTTTTCCAGAAACTCTAATATCAAGAAATCTCGGATCAAAATCCATTCTCTCTTCTTTGATAAAAGCTCTCATCTCAAATGGCTTAAAAGAGGATACTTTACGCATTACCCATCGGCGATAACGCTCGAACGGCTCCAGCCTTTCCCAAGACGAGGACTTACGAGCCGTAATATTGAAATGATCAAGCTGATAGGTCCGCCTATATTTATAGTCATGAGTAAAGCCACTGACGTTATCAATGATTAATTCTGCATTATTTACTATTGCCAGCCTACGCGCGGCAGCATAACAGAAAAGCTGATTACCAATACCGCCAACTATTCTGACTATTACTTTGTTCATTTTATCAATTCAACCATAAAGATATAATTAGATTCATTTTTTTAAACACTACACTAATCCTTAATTAAAATGAAGCGAATTCCATTTTTTACCATTATGTATAAAAATTTAAAACCATACCAAATAACAAGAAAAGGTATTAATATGTTAAACAGCTGGATTGAAACTTCATATGACCATAACTTTGGCAGAGCCCACCACCAGGTATCATTCATAATGATGATTAATGGTAAGCCTACATAAATCATATTGCCAAAAAGTATTAAAAGTATTGCAGAGTATACGCCGACGAGTACAGAGGTAATAATAACGCCAAGTAAACCGTGCTCCCAATATGAATGTAACCCAGTAAAAAAACCACTCATATTCCATAAAGATCCTACAAGTTCATAATGCATTAATCGTATACCCATCCCTAACTCTGTGCCATCGACACTGCCAGGAGTTGGTTTTTCTGGAAAAAATGATCGCGGGAGTAAATGCAGTGAGTTTATCAATGGAAGAAATCCAGCGGATTCACCTTTGTCGTACATTCTTACATAGCCAACTGACTTCCTTGAGTTTTCACCAAACCTCCATTCAACTTTATCCAAGAAAGAAGACCCAGGAGTGTGCGTTTCAGAAACAGCAGAATCTGAATTCAAAATCAGATTAAGCTTTTCAAATGCTCCAATATTTTCTACATTAGCCATACTAGCGTAAGCCCTAACTTGATGCATTTCCTCATAAAACAGTGAAAGGAAAGCAATTAAGAAAAGAGATACGTATATAGTAGCACGATTCATATTATGAAATATATTATAAAATATAATGTAAAGGACAGGGGCAACAATATTGCCATGAGACCCGTTCGCTGCCCCCAAACCAAGTAACATGAATAGGGTCACCACAAACAACACACTCCCCATCGATTGTCGCGAATTTATTTTATTTATAAAAACAAAATGTAACAAAAAAATAAATGATGATTTAGTAACAACAGGCACTAAAATCCAGTCAAGTGCTGGCGTAATACCGACTTGCCCACCCAAGGCTAATTTCTGAATTTCAAAATACACACCCAATGCAATAATAAATATGGAAAATAACTTAAAAGGCTTTAATTTTGATGAAAAATAAGGCGTGTAAAGATTAGACACTTGACTTTTGTTACGATAAATAATTTTTCTGATTGAATTCAATCTAAAATAAACAAAATTTAGTTTTGTCACGCGGAAAATTGCAATAAAAGCAATATAAAATAACAGTAAAGATATGAATTCTATAGTATAAACCTCCAGCATCTCAACTGGACTAACACCAATACTTATTTCATGCTGACCACCACTAAATAACCTTAGTATTGCCGGCATCAAATTCCATAAAAAAATATCAACAAGGGTTAAAAAGGCAACAAAATCTATAACAACAGAATATTTAACTTTCTCTCGAATGCTACCATACACAATAAGAGAGATGATAATAGACAATATAGAAAGAGCTATTGTTGTTAATGTTACTAACTCAACCATACTTCTATAATATTGTAATTAAAGTGAAGATTGCTTTGCCTTTGCAAGCACCATTAGCGTCTCACCTCCCAAAACACGAACGCCGATATCTTTATTAAACAGGTAAAAAAACCAACGAAACCAGGAAAATATTTTTGATTTAAGTTTGCGTTGTGGAGCGGAAAATGCGGCTTCTGTGTACTGCCAATCTATCACTTCTAAGCCACATTCATCTAACAACTCAAGAGCAAGACCCTTTGTGAAGGAGTGTATATGCCCAACCTTTCGGCGCACATGCAATAAAGGCGTTTCTCGCAAAACACTTAAAGCTGACAAATCCAATGGAAAATGTATAACTAAAAAATTTGCGGATGGCTTTATGTTAACTAGAAATTGATGTGGATCAGGAACATGCTCCAGTACATCTAACAACATAACAACTTCGCGTTTTTTATTGTTCAGTAGAAAAAAATCACCAACATATAATTCTATCTCTAATAACCGAAGACTACGCCAAAACTGCTCCGCGTCAGGAGCGATATCATAGCCACTATAGTTAGCATTTGGAAAATCATTTTTAAGTGAGCTGAGCACTCTACCTGCGCCACACCCAACTTCACAAAACTCTGATGGAGTCAAGTTGTTTCTTTTAAGTATCTCTGTGACCTTACTTGCTTTCCACAGACTATCTTCCATATCCCATGTTGGATTATTATCTAAATAATCCTTCTCAAGATAGCGCTTACTGATTAAATCATTCATATTAATGAATTTCCTTTTGAATTAACATACAATCCTTGATATGTAAAAAACTATTCATGGCTATCTATTTTTCCAGTAATGACGAAGCTTTCCATAAAATTTTGAAGGAAGAAAACTACTTGCAAAGACTAACCAACAATGTAGAGACAAGGGATAATTTTTTAACGCTTTAAATAGGTATAACCTTGATTCGTTCTCACCATCATCACCTGCAAGAAGTAGCTTGCCAATATACAAATAATAACCAAATGATTCGCCTTTTGAACACCTATACTCCTTGGCCAATCGATTCAAGTCACTACTACTCACAGTCCTGTCAATGATCTTTTTACTAATTATTTTACGTAATAAGTGATTAAACTTCCTCGATTTTTGACTCATTGAAGTTTTACTTAGACGATAATATATCAACGGATCAGATAAATTTGCAATGGAGCCGAAAGGAAGTATTCTGTTGAAAAGAATAGCATCCTCTCCTCCATATCTCATCTCTCCTGGATACCCACCAGCACTATTAAATACTGAACGCCGAAACATAACCGAGGGGTGAATACATGGAGATTCAGGAGATACTGACTCGCCTAAAGCATGAAATGGTGTCATTCTAATGTGGCCCAATTCTTTTCCACTCTCATCAATACAGATGGCAGCAGACCCCACAATTGATACATCTTGATGATGCAACAAGTAATCGAACTGCCTGGCAAAACGATTAGGTAGGCAGATATCATCGGGGTCCATTCTAGCTATCAAATCACCTTTAGCTACTTCAATTGCGTTGTTCAAGGCAGAAGGAAGGCCTGTATTTCTCTGGAAAATCAAACTAATTCGTGGATCGCTGTATGTTTGCACAATACCCGCACCATTATCCTGTGAACCATCATCAATAATAATAAATTCAAAATCCGTGAAAGTCTGTGAAAGCACACTATCAATAGCCTTCCTAAGATACTTTTCACTATTATAAAGAGACATTATCACGCTCACTTTTGGCATATCTTTTGTGAAAGTAGCGCCACTCATAACAACTTTTTTTTATTAGACTGTATTATTTTCAGCCAATCAAGTGTTCTCTCCAGTCCATTATTGATAGAAGTAGCTGGCATCCATCCAAGAGAGTGCAATTTTTGAGAGTTTAATATATTTACCTTAACATCAAAAGGTCGTTCAGGGGCGTGACATACATTGATATCAACGCCAGATCTTTCAAATAATGGCCGAAATTCATTGATGATCTGAAAATTACTCAGCCCGCTACCTGAACCAATATTATATACCTCGTTTATCTTTCCTTTATCTAAAGCTACAACCATCCCATTAACCAAATCATCTATATAAATATAATCACGAATAGTTCCACTCTTGCCAAAAATAGTAACTTCATCTCCTTGTAAGACTGTAGCCATTGCCGTAGAAATAAAACCCTGGCCGATAAATGGCAACTGCCCTTCTCCATATGGATTCGAAGGTCGGACACAGACTACCTGTAAACCTTTTGTAACTGCATATAGAAAAGCATATTTTTCCAATGTAAGCTTAGTAATACCATAAGGAGAAATTGGCTGCGTCGGATGATTTTCAGAAATAGGTGCTGAAATAGCCTCCCCATAAACCGTGCCACCAGATGAAACTAGCAATAATTTAGCACCTTTTCTAGCTACAGCTTCAAAAAGATGAATAGCAGGGTGTAGATTCTGATCAAGGTCAGCCAGCAGATTATAAAAAGATGTATTAGGTGTAGTTGCATAAGCCAGATGAATAATTTCATCATGCTCTGAAACTAGCTGCTCCATCAATTTAGCATTAGAAAAGTCTCCAGAAATATACGAAATGTCGTTCATCCTCTCCTTCTCCGGTGGATTTCTTCTATCAAGAACCGTAACACTACGATCCAACATAGTAAGTTTACGAGATAAATGAGAGCCTATAAAGCCACAGCCACCGATCAATAAACATTTAGTCTTCATAACCGAACACCTTTAAGAAAAGAAAAGATCAAATAAAAACCGTCTACACTGTTTTAGATTTTTCAAGAAATATAATGGATTTCTTAACACAATCTTAAATAAAGACCATTTAAAACTAAGCACAGTTCTGTTTGGTTTTGGCTCTTTTAAAACAGCCTGAATTTGCTCTGATACGATTTCTGCAAATCTTTTTGATGTGAACTCGTAATATTCTTTACTTTTAATAAATGCTTTTGCCGCATCCAGATATACCTGATACTCAACCTCGGTCATATTAACCAGAAACTGATACAGCTCTTCGTACCCACCAAAACTGCAGAAATCTATAAAACAATTCAAAGGAATGTAATCCTGCACATTGGGAGGGCCGTAATAAATAGGCACCGTTCCTGCTGCAAAACAATCAAATATCTTCTCGGTAATTAACCCCGGATAATTTTTAGCATTCTCAAAACAAATTGAAAACTTATAGTTTTTCAGTACATCCTTTTTACCTTCACACATTCCTTTATAGGATGTTTTAACAAAGGGCATCTCCACTTCTTCCCATCCAGCTCCAAACAATTCCAGACCTTCTGGTTTTTTAGAGAAGAATTCAAACGCCTTGTATCGTTCTTTGTGTATTCCATTTTCATGTTTTATTAACTTACTGGATGTTATAACCGAAAGAAACTTTTTATCATTGAAGTCAACAAATGGAATTAGCTCAAGGTTAATGATTGGCTGACCGATGTTGCACTTCACTGCATGCTTGTAATGGCGAGCAAATTCGTCGTTCCAGAATAAAACACGATCAAACGGTACCCTTCCAAGAAAATCACTATCATGCAAACATGATACAACGGGGGGCTCAGTTGGTAAGTAAAGGATTCTAATCGTGGAGTTTAATTTGATTAGGTTTAATATCTCCCTCAGGTTTGAAGTAATATCCGAACAAACAAGAACATCAATTGATGCGGCAGAGCAGGTATCAAGGGTATCGCAACTTATACCGATTAATCCAATCGTCTGTTTAAGCACCACAAAACGCTCCAGACAATTATCTCTCGCCGATGT
>Ga0233442_1002999_pt1 | contig 10611 bp, 8 predicted proteins | sample SI_123_September_3_FD_182789 | JGI IMG/M metagenome (GOLD analysis project Ga0233442, IMG submission 182789) | Seawater microbial communities from Saanich Inlet, British Columbia, Canada - SI_123_September2016_150_MG | ecosystem: Environmental > Aquatic > Marine > Inlet | place: Canada: British...
AAATCTCTTTATCTGTCTGAAAAGGTGAAATTGGATTAATCCAGGCAACAATGTCTGCTTCAGGATAGGCTGCCATAAAATCAGCTACTACAGAGTCACTTTTAGCTTCTGAAGATCCCAAGATATTAGACCTGTGATAAAAATCAACGCCATAACGATCAGCTATATTTTTAAAAATAGTATGTTCTGAATTGACTATCACTTTATCAAATACATTTGAGCTTTTAGCTGCTTGTATAGAGTAACTAATCATTGGCTTGTTATTAATTAGAGCCAAATTTTTCATTTTTAATCGAGTACTTCCATACCGAGCTGGAATCATTGCATAAATATTTTGATTATTCATTTTGATTACCAGAGCTGATATCTTTCCAAATATTATTTTCTGATAAGCTGGAATGTGCCGCCTCTACTACTAGCGTACTAATTAAAGACTCAGAAAAAGTGGGGCGCTTAGTTTTTAAATCTTTATGATCAATGATTCCAGAATTAATATTTACTATATCTGTAAGAAACTCCATTACACTATCTATTCCATACCCCTCCCACTTTCTTTCACCGGATTTGTTGCCATATTCTGCACAAAAATACGGGTTAGGCTGACTAATTCCAAGGTCATCTATATTAATTTTAATTCCTCTATCTTTTTGATCAGACTCAAATCTTCCATTCGTACCAACAACTTTAATCTTTTGATCTGACATTGAGCTTGAACTTTCTGGATCAATCCAATTAGTTAAAATTATTTGCGTAAAAGTGCTGCCATTAGGTGCCACCCACTCAACAAAGCATTGAATAGAATCGTATGCATCCAATCCTTGCAATGGTAGCCAATTCTTTTGCCCAATAGCCATCACCCTTTTGGGTGTTGCATTTGTTGCAAATCGGACTATATCAATATAATGAATTCCTAAATATTGTAATATACTAGTTTTTTCAGTCCATGCTTTAAATATCTCTGTAGGAATTGACTTTCTCTGACTATATTCGACCCAACAGTACAACAAATCCCCGATTTTTTTCTCTTGTATCAAATCTCTCATCATAAGATTTGCTTTATCTAGCCGCTTATGAAACTCAATTGCAGCATATAAATTATTTTTCTCTGCTAACCTTATAAGATCCCTTCCTTCTTCTGCAGTTGGTGTCAGCGGCTTCACCATCAATATCGGAAGGTTGGCTTCTAAACAATCTTTTGCTACTTGATAATGCAGATGATCAGGTACAACAATAATGACACACGCTGGTTGAGGAATGGATGAAATAACGTCTTTATATGCATTAGGATAAGAGCCTTCTTCTGTTGGAAAGGCCTCAACATCTATCTCTATGCTAGTTCTCTTCTTTAGTTTTTTAGCCTTTTCAAGAGCGACTTTAGAGCTTTTACAATTGGTACTAACAAAAGTAACCTTTCCCAATTTCCCTCCATTTCTTTTCCATTCGCCAATAGAAGGTAAAATAGTACCAAACCCATCCGTACCACGACCAACAGAATACATTCCTGTGCCAATTACAATGATATTTAAATTTTTCATAGTTTATAACTTTTAATGTTAATTAAAAAAACAGATATAACAATACAAACAGAGTTAATTACTGTACATTTTTAAAATCCAATTGCTGTCCTTTTTTAAGATATGACTGCCCCATTCAGACTCATCCATTTTACCACCACCCTTACAATTGAAAAGTTTAACCGTGTCATATAACTCTTGACAATTTCCAGCATATTTAACTACAGACCGCTCACTATCATTGCCATCCCAATCTTTAAAATTAGGTATATGCTGGTATTTATTATCTGGATCAAATTGTAAGACTGGTACTTTATTTTGCAACGCCTCTTCCAATGTTGTAGAGGAATAGCTTATTAATATGTCAGCTGCTAGTAAGTGCTCATCAAAAGACCCTTGATCATAAATCCCATAACAATCTGAATTTATAAGAATTTTTCTTAAATAATCTGATGTAATGCCACCTACTGGTCTAAATCGAATCGCCAAATATACTCCTTGAATTCTATCAACTATTTGTATGATCTTATTAATATTCCCAATATATTCATCAAGTGTCTCATAAATCCATGGTCGAAATGAACGCCACGGTTTTGGCGTTCCAGCATGAATTAATATCTTTTTATCCGCATGTTCTTTATAAATTTTTATACGTAACTGCTTTCGATTTATTTTTTCTGTGCTTTTTTTAGCAAAAAGAAGTGGTCCAGTATAAAGTGGAATTGATAACATTTCTTTTTGCATTTCAAAGAATTTAGAAGCCCAAGGAGTTTGTATCGCTACAAATGGAAAGTGCGTATTAAACAAAGTTTTAGCATGCTCATTCCACTCATTATTGGCAATTTTTTCCTGGTGAGGTGTGTGAGAGCCATGAGATATCAAGATCCCAGGAATCTTCATTTCACGACAAATCTCTCCGATTGCATAAGAAGCACCTATCGCATGCTGTGAAAAAACTATTGCTGGATGAGCTTTATGTATTACCTGTAATAATGCAGACACCCTGCCATTAAGATCCCTCAATTCATCAGCCAAACCATTCTCAATATAATCAATAGAAAATTTACTTATATTTACTCCATAAAAATCAAACTTTTCTTTATGTAGTTTTAGTTGAGACTGAATATCTTTTATACAGATATACCATAGTCTTTTAAATTGACCATCTTCTTTTGTTGATATTGCAGGTAGAGATAAAAATGAAAAAGATTTTCCCTGTATCATCTCTTTTAAACGCGCCTTTATAGATTTTTTTTGAATAGAAAGATATACGGGAAGTGAATTATCAATGCGACTTTCTACTGACCTCATTAACTCAGGCATTCCATACGTATCATCTGGAGTAAGCAATATATTTTTATCTGCTTTAGCCTTACTCAACCAAAAAAGCGACATCTTAAATAGAATTACTTCAAATTTCTTATAATAAAAACGCCGTGTTTTTTTATAGTTCCATTTCAAATTTGGGTTGTGTAATCTAATTAGTTTTATCTTATTGGTCTGGCAAAATAGCTCAACAATATTGCCAATAAGATTGTCAGCCTTATCAAGGGAAGCCTCGGTATTTTGAAAGGAATCGTAGGGTGGTAATATAACTTCATCGGGCTTAAATCGTTCAACTGCAGATTGAATTATGTATACCTGTGAAAATACATAATTCAAAAAAAATCTGAGATAAAATATAGCTGTTCTTTCGTATGTATATCTAACAATATTTTGTGATAGCACTAAAAAAGAATGGCGGATATTGTCAACTATTACTGCGGTAGATTTAGCAACCTCTTTATGCCCTTGTTGATCAAAAAGCTCATGTGTATCAATACAAGAGATCTCCGTATCCTCTAATTTGGCTTTAACTAATGGATGAGTTGTGACAACAATTACCTGACTACTCTTTAGGCCATTCAGATACTTAAGCTCACTGGGACGCTCTATAAAAATAATTTTAGTTGTCATTGATACTGATTTTTAACCAACTAATCTATACAATATATTCTATAGGTATATTGTATTTCTCACTCATTTTATTAAAGGCATCTACAGTAGCATCATCCAGAGGGATGCCATTTTCCATCCGAATTTTAGCCTCTTGAATTTCCTTGTCTCCCGGTAATATTACTGATTCACCTTCAATGGCTGGCTCATTATGAACCTCATTAGTCATTTGCTGCATTGAGTTAATGAATTCATCATGAGAAATTACGCCATCTGTACGCAACACCATATAAAACTGCCCAAGTTTTCTCTGCTCATTCATTTCAGCTTTATACATTGCAGGTATTGACCGACCAAAAGCCATGCCAGTATATATACCGCAAAGAATATCTATCATTGACGCCAGTCCATAACCTTTGTAGCCCCCTGTTGGGAGTATGGCAGTAGCTTCATCAGCATTTGTTGTTAGATTTCCATCACTATTCACAGCTATATCATCAGCGAGAGGTTCACCTGAATTTCGGTGTATCAATACTCTGTTCCATGGTACAACACTAGTTGCCATATCAAGACAATATGGCTCCCCCTCCTCTCTTGGAGCAGAACAACAGATAGGATTTGTTCCGAAGTAAGCGCGCCTGCCATTGTGAGACTGAATTAATGCATCTGCATGAGTAAATGCAAAAGCAATATACCCTTTTCTAGATGCCTTAAGAGCCATACTAGCCATTGCACCAGGATGACTTGAGTTTGAAACAGCAACAACACCTATACCTTGCGTCTCAGCCATTTCCATCCCGTAGTCAATTGCTTTCATTCCTGCTGCATGACCAAAAGCATCATCAGCATTTAAATGCCCAACTGAAGGAAATTTTTGATCAAATATGTAATTAGGCTTTATATTTTTCCTTCCAGAAAAAGCCGAATTAACATAATGTGGCAATAATCGAACACCATGTGAGTCAACGCCCCTGAGTGACGTTTCACACAAGCCCGTAACAACAGCATCCAACGAATATTCATCTAAACCAGCAAATTTAAGAGTGTTAGTGGTAAATTTCACAAGTTGTGTATAGCTAATTTTTTTCATATTTTCCTATGATTATCAATAAATTTAATATTAAAGTAAAGTCTTGTACATAAAAATATAACTTATCGCCTTACTCCAAGGCATCTTATAAATTTTATTAGAAAAATACAAAACAAGAATAAGGCTTATTATATAAGACATACTAGTCCCTACTGCAACACCCATAATTCCATACTCTTCAACTAGCAACAATTGTGCCGAAACACCAAATACTCCAGCTATCATTGTTGACAATGATACCAAATATGTCTTTTTAGCAAAAAAAATGGGCTTTACAATATATCGATACATGGCGTGTGCTACTTGACCAATAAGCAAAACTCCCACGTAGTTAATGGCAGAATGAAATTCTTTACCAATAAAAATTTTGATTAAAATAGGTAGAGTAATATAAAGCGCCATAGCAAATAAAGAGGTTATAAAAAAATATACAACAAAACCTGCAACGTATCTTTTTTTACCTAAATCAGTTGAAGTTTTAAATATTTTATATATATATGGATTGAGCGCAGATTCCATTGGCATGGAGGCCAACAAGACGAGCGTTGAAATACTTGCGGCAACAGAAAAAATACCCACACTAGACATCCCTGACTCGGCACCTAATATTAGCTTATCAGAGGTTGCCAACAGCGTGATACCAATAGCGTGAGGCAGTAAAGGAAGTCCATATTTTAAAACATCCAATATATACAGCTTGCTCAATGTAAATTTAACTTTATCTTCCTTAGCTAGGTAATAAAGTGAAACAATACAAAACACCATCTCAGCACTTACGATCGCATAAACTCTAGACCTCCAATCCTGGAACACAAAATATAGCAACAAGATTGACACAAGCAATGAAAAAAAAGTAAATGACACTTGGAAAATAGAAAAACTTCGAGCTTTATTCTGTATGTTCCATAATTTATGCTTATATGCTTTAAAGTTTGACAAAATAACAACAATAGGAGCCAGAATAAACAATTCTAAAGGTAGGCTTATTAACTTATTTACAAAAATAAAATACAAGGGGATTAACGCCAATATAAATAAAATTGTGTTTATCAAAAGAGCATTGAATACATAAGTTGAAAAGTCGAACCCTATATCATCTTTATCCATATAAGCTCTTACTACCGCCCCAGTACCACTTAAAGCAATAAAAATATTTATCGCTTGGTAAAACGAAGTAAATGTTCCGATTACACCATAGTCATCTGCTGTAAGCATATGAGTAAGAATTGGTAATAAAATTATAGGCGCTGCATATGTCGATATTCTAGCAATTGAATAAACACCTATAGAGCTTATAATCTTCAAATGAGATTCTTTCAAAACCTATTACCCACCATAATTTAAAATATTACGCAATTAAACGCGTACCGTATCCTTTCCATGTTCACTAATGTAACTCTGATCGGCACACTCAAGAACTTTCTCTTTGCATGTCATGTTATTCATATTATTCAATATGCTATCTAGGTACTGTCTAGTTCTTTTATGGCAATTCCCATCTTGAAAATAATCCACCGCGCCCAATGACTTTTTAGAACGAGCAGCATCAAGAAATAAACTTTCATCAATTTCTTCAACATCTATAAATTCAACAAAATTATTTGCCAAGATATTCCATTGTTCACTCATCACATTGCCACAGTTAATAAAGTAGGACTGCCTGCCATACTCAGCAGCCACCGAAACTAAAGTAGAGTTTAGTATTCCAATACTAATATCAGCAGCAAAAGAGGGTATTAAACTTGATTGCTCATTATTAATCATGATTACATCTTGATTTTCATCACAAATTCTTTTTATTTTATTATGTAGTTTTTTCTTACATTTAAAAATAATTATAGCATTAGAATTTCTAGAAAGTTTAACAAGCTTATTTAAAATTAAAATAGCTTTGCTTTCATCAAAAAACAAATCTTCTGCGATCGTTGTATCATAATACGCAATAATTTTATCATTTTTTTTTAATAATTTAGTCCTAAGATCGCTTGCTTGCTGAACTAAGTTATTATTAAAATTTATACCTGGGTATCCAGTAAATATATAGCCCCTTGACGCATCTAGTGACCTCTTCATAATATGGTAATGCCACTCACCCCAAATTAGAAACCTATCTGATAATTTTCTAAAGGTAGTAATTGAGCTTGACGGAAAGTAGCCTAGACTCCAGGTTGATGACAAAGAAACTGTACTATACAAATCTTCCGCAGCAGCAACTGCTGATTGCGCCATTAAACTTTCATAAAAAGAATAGACAACCTTAATATTGCAATCCTCTAGGTATACTTTTAAAAATGAATACTTATGAACAACTTGAATTGTTATATAGAAATTAGAAAGGTAAATCGGTATTTTTAATTTTTGAGAAAGTGTACGATAAAATATACAGTAATAACGCAATACACTTCCAAATCTAATTGATAGCTTTTTACTTACTTGTTTTGTTCCAAAAAATTTTACAACAGACATAGGCGCAACCAAAGCATGCACACCTTTCAATTCTTTTACAATTGATGCAGGGTTGAAACTATCATTAGACTCAACATTTTCATGAGAAAACAACAATAAATCAATGTTTCCATGCCTAGACAGTGCTAATTTCGGCGAAAGTATTAATAGACGTGCAGACCAAAATATTTGAACCATTTTTTTTATAAAGCCAGTATTGTTTTTATGTAAAAAATTACTCTCATCTGAAATTGCGTATGATTTGTACAATAATATATTGACAGAGAAATTTTCATCCGAAATAAATTTTTCAACCTTCTTTATTACAGACTTCGGAATATCCACTCCTATATATACGTTCCCAACATTTTTATACTTATCCTCAAGGAAAATTAAAATACTAAATAATCTCCAAACCTTTGCAAAATAATGCTCGGCAATTTTTTGATCTATTAGTAACTCTAAACTTTTTTTTGTTGCTGTATTCTTAGCTGAAATTAATCTCTCTATACATTTATCTGTTATATTAAATACATTTTTATAATTTCCACTAATTTTATTTAACGGATAGTGTTTAACCCTTATACCAAAGCGCATAAGTAAAAAAATATAGAGGTAATTCAATATCAAAGGTTTTCTTTTTTGTATATATCCAATATTAAGGCACGCCTTACCAGCTACGCAAAGAAAAATAGATTTCAAGCATAATTTATCAACATAAGTCGTAGCAATTTTTTTCATTATGGGAATGTTTGTTTGTGCCTGCACAAATTAAGGCAGTGTATGTAACTCATGTTCATTACTGGATTAGCGTCAGAGGAACTTTTACAACTGTTTTAAAAACTCTTTGAGATTTATTGCCACTCTTTAAGCCTGGCATGTGCCCATCCTCTGGAAATAAAATTGACAAATCACCATTTTTCATAATGATCTTACTACTATCAGGGTTGACTTTGTATAAGCTATAATCACCCTCTTTATTATATTCTGAATCTACTTCTAGAAGATCTGTGTGCACAACTTCTATAGTCTCTTCGCCTGAAATCAAAAACTGAATATCTATATATTTAATATGTGATTCAAAAAGTGACTCTTCTGATTGACGTGTGTAATATGATTGCTCAATTGCGAATATTTCACTTGTTATCTCTATCTTTTCATATTGGTCTAGATTCATCGAGCATATGCGAGTATTAACCTCGGTATTGCTTATAATAGCCTGCCTAAGATAGCTAAACACCAAGTCAAGTTCATTAATATTACCAAATTGCTTTTGCAGATCAGTCAATTTCCCAAAAATAGCCATAATTTCCTTTTTTTATTCTGAATATATACCCTTTTTTAAATCTAAAATTTTATCTTTATTATCTTCGTAAAATTTTGAGATTTTTTTCTTTACGCCTTCATCCAAATCCCTTTGAACAACCATGCTATTTATAGCTGCTATTTCAGGTTTTTGTTGTAAACATTGATATGCATCCAAAAGCTCTATTACGCCATCTTTAGGAAACATATTGTACAATTGGGTAAAAAACTTATAATCATTAATTTCATCAAGTGTCATTCTATAATTTTCACATTGATATTCATTATCAACCTTAATTTCTTTCACGTTAAAGATTTCAGGACGATTTATTAAATAGCCCCATATTTCCGTATCCACTTCTTCTTTAATGCTACAAACTGTCTTTAAAGCTTTTGTCTTAATACCATATATATTGACACCAATTGGCATGCCAGTAGTATATATAAAGTCAAGATTGCCGTCAGATCTAATCATATCTGAAATAATATTGGCATGATATATGGAGAATAACGGATTGTCTGCTGTTATACCGATAACATAATCCATTTGAAATAATTCAGCAGCATCTAGCATTCTTTGTAGAACATCTTCAGAACTGCCATTATAGTAATAGATATTATTTTTATTAGCTATCCTTATCAATGGTAAGTCTTGATTTGAGCGTGACGTACACAATACAATATCACTACATTCCTCGACCTGCTTTGCTCGCTGTATCACTCGCTCAACAACAGAAAAGCCATTTAGAGGCTTAAGTAATTTCAATTTTAATCTACTTGATTTTAAACGTGCTGTAATTAAGAAACCAATTTTCATACTATTCCTTATCAATTAAATACTTATTCATTAATATTGTTCCATTCTCAAGATTTTTATTTATTTTTTTTCCAATAGACTTAACAACATCTACCTGGGACATGTCCGATATCTCTTTGGTGCGTATAAATTTAATCATTTCTAGTGTCAGAATATCGCCTTTTGATATGCCTGTTTTGAAAACGGCCGCCTTTTTCATGGGGCCAAATATAGAGTAACTCAACTCGCCTTCATTCATAGATAACGCACCATTACCATTCAGCCCATCAAGAACCTTTACTTTCTTGTATAGATTGTTAAACATATCTATAGATATTGCAGCTGGCCAATCTACTCTATTTTCGCCATAGTGTGTCGTGACATGTTTTTCTATATACGTCATACCACTAGCCGCACCTAATAATGTAACCAATTCATTATGAACACTATCCCAAGCAGTATGATCTGCATAGCCATATTCGAAATTATCGAATAATTTCATAATTTTTCTAATCTTATTAAGATTCACATCTTCATATACTGTTGGATAGTTTTGAAATCCAAACATTAGAATTGTATTTGGGTGTTTTAAAAAATTAATTGCATACTCTATTTCATCAATACTTGTGCCGCCCACACCAAGCACAATCTTTGTTTCTTCTGCCACCCTTTGTTTTAATTCCTTAAGCATAAATACATCATTTAAACAAACAGAGTGAATTTCAACATATTCTGGATTAAAAGATAGACCAAATTCTATTGCTTTATTGTCATTCAATAGCAGCATGACTTCTTTATCATTATCTCGAACAATTGCAATCAACTCACTCCATTGACTCTTGCTAAACAGCCATGGCTTGACCATTTCATATGCTTCATGATTTGGATCCATATACTCATCCATATCTAATGTAATATGCATTTTTACAATATCTGCATTTGTTTTAGTTACAATTTCAGACACCAGATTTTTCATAAAACTATAGTCACCCTCATGATGCCATGCTGTCTCTGCTATTAATTTCATCTTTTCTCCCATTAATTTAAATGTTATTCATTTATTTGAAAAAATGCCATGGTACTCAGAATTTGCTTTTTCAAATTCTTCCATCCTACCAATATCCAGCCAATACTCTCGTATAGGAAAAGATATGCACTTTAAGTTTTTATCAATTACTTTCTCGAAAAGTGTTGGCATATCAAAAAACTCATTTTCTGGCACAAAATCCAAAACTTGGGCGTCTAGTACATACACTCCACCGCTAACATAAAAATTATGCACTGGCTTTTCTTCAATACTTTTAATATCTACACCCTTTGATTTTACAACGCCATAAGGTACCTGAAAATCATATTTTCGCACCCCCATAGTGGCTACCGAGCTATTTTCAATATGGTAGTCCATCATATGTTCAAAATTTATATTGGTAAGTAAATCTCCATTCATCACAAAAAATGGCTCGCTCAATAATTCACGCATAAAATTTAGTGCGCCAGCTGTGCCCATTCGCTTATTTTCATGAATA
>Ga0233442_1003005_pt1 | contig 10600 bp, 6 predicted proteins | sample SI_123_September_3_FD_182789 | JGI IMG/M metagenome (GOLD analysis project Ga0233442, IMG submission 182789) | Seawater microbial communities from Saanich Inlet, British Columbia, Canada - SI_123_September2016_150_MG | ecosystem: Environmental > Aquatic > Marine > Inlet | place: Canada: British...
CTGTAGAACTGCTTGATACAGACTCCACAACAGATCTTTCAATACTAGTAACAGGCAAACCTAATAACAGCTTTTTATACCTAAGAAACCGCAAGCCAGTAGTAACAGGCGAACAATCAATTGCATTGGGCTATCCGTTTTCATCAACATTAGGTTCCGAGCTAAAAGTAACCTCTGGCAATATCGCTGCACTCACAGGTTTTAACAACAACATTGCAGAACTTCAGTTAACATCTCCAGTGCAGCCTGGCAACTCAGGCGGACCGCTACTTGATGATAATGGCAATGTCATTGGCGTGATCGTTTCAAGATTGGAAACATCTGCAGAGATCACAGGAAGCCGCCCAGCCCAAAATGTTAACTTTGCCATTAAATCAAATATGGCAAAGATATTCATGGATCTGAATATGGTGGATTACCAAGTTAGAAAATCCAATGGCGCTAAAGAAATTAGTCAAATTGTTATTAAGGCAAGGGAAGCTACGGTGCAGGTTATTTGTAAGGAAAAAGAATAATTAATTAGTGCTCAAATTGCTTATAATTAGTCAATATAATTAGTAAATTAAGTCATGAAAAATAATGATTTTTAACCCAAAAAAAGTCGCCTTTGGTAGGCATGAAACATTCATACTTCGCTATAGTTGGTTAACTAAAGGATTTCAGGCGATACAGAGTGATCCGCTTGTCTTCTCTGATGATAATGCCACAGTTGAGCTTGGTGTTGGTAAGAATATGGTTTCATCTATTAAGTACTGGCTACAGGCAGTCAGGTTGATTAAAGCAAGAGAAGAGGGTGGCTACGAATCAACAGATCTTGGAGAGAAGATCTTTGACGAAAGTGGTTATGATCCATATCTTGAAGATGAAGGGACTATCTGGTTTATTCATTGGTTGTTGTGTTCTAATCCTGATTTAGCAACAGGCTGGTTTTGGTTTTTTAACAACTTTCATAAGCAAGAATTTAGCTCTGAAGAGGTGGCGTCCTCTTTAGTAGATTTTACCGCCCAAAATATTGTAACTAAAGTATCAAAAGCAACATTGAGAAATGATGCAAAAGCAGTGCTTAGGATGTATGGAAGATCTAAGAATAATTCAAAAGGTATTGTTGAGGAAGCGCTAGACTCTCCGTTATCTTCTTTAGGCCTTATTTCTCAAAGCTTGGTAGGAAAAACTTTTAAATCACAACAAGGCGAGCGTAAAAATTTACCAATTTATATTTTTGGTTATGCTGTACTTGAATATATGCAAGCTTTAAAGCTCAATCAAGTTCCTATTGAGGAATTAATGTATTCAAAAGTTTGGATGGCATCACCAGGCGCAGTTTTTAGACTAAGTGAAAATTCACTAGTTACAAAACTAGAAGAATTATCTCGGGCATTTCCAGAAAATTTTGAATTAAGAGAAACAGCTGGCATTCATCAGTTTTATATTTTGGAAAATATTAAGCTAGAAGAAATTTTAGACAAACACTACTCTATTGAGGATAAGGCCAAAGTTGCATGAGTTTAATTAATAAAGTTACTGTTAATTCTCACTATACACGTTCGATAAATTTAACTCGTGATGCGGATTCTACTGCAATCACTAAATCCTATATCCCAACGTCTAGAGCTTTAAAGACCTTGCATCAAATATCTGATTCATTACTACAAGACGAGGCACCAAGGGCTTGGTCTCTAGTCGGCCCATATGGGTCAGGAAAATCATCTTTTGCAGTTTTCTTATCCCATCTATTAAGTAATGAAAAACATCCTGCTAGAAAAGCAGCATATCAAGTATTAGATAAATCATCTAAAGAATTATCAAACTCTTACGGTTCGCTTGTTGATAACAATTCTGGTTATTGCATAGTTCTATTAACAGGATCACCAGATTCATTAAGCAAAAGCCTTGTATCGTCTTTGTCCTGTAGTGCTAACACTATCTGGGAGACAAGAAAAGGCAAGAAGCCTGAGGTATTAAAGATTCTATCTCATTACGCCTCTCAAAGTGAACCTCCTAAGGTTGGTGAAATTTTAGATGCTATACAAGCTTTGCAAAATGCATTACACAAGATTGACTATAGTGGCATTCTTATTGCAATAGATGAATTAGGTAAATTCTTAGAATATGAGGCTAGGCATTATGGTGCCAATGATATTTTCTTATTGCAGAGTCTTGCAGAATTAGCATTCTCTAAGCACAACGTTAAGTTAGCCTTAGTCGTTATGCTTCACCAATCAATAGAGCAATATGCAAGAGGCTTGGGTGAAACTCTAAAAGCTGAATGGGCAAAAGTACAAGGTCGGTTTGAAAGCATTCCATTCCTAGATACTTCTGAACAAACACTTAGAATTGTTGCTGCCGCAATCAAAAAAGAACTTACAAAGAAAGAAGAGAGGACAGTCAAAGATAAAATTTCTCTACAGGTTGATACTTTGATAGAAAACAGTGCTTTGCCAAGCACTTTAGAAAAAAAATCAGCAGAGGAGCTTTTTTATGATTGTTATCCATTACACCCGCTAAGCGCATTAGTGTTACCTATTCTTTGTCAAAAGGTTGCTCAAAACGAGAGAACCTTGTTCAGTTATTTAGGAAGCAAGGAAACACACGGTTTTGTTGATAGCCTTGCTAATTGTGAAAATTCAGGTGATCAAATTAAACCATGGGAAATTTATGAATACTTTATTAGAAATCAGCCTGTAGCAACATCAGATCACTTTACTCATCGTCGCTGGGCAGAGGTAGTAACTGCAGTAGAACGCTTAGGTGATGCAGAGTTAGAATCAATTCAAACACTTAAAACAGTTGGATTATTAAATATTATTGGTGGCCAAGGTGGTTTAAAAGCATCCCCGTTATTATTGGAAACTTGCTCATTAAACAAAAGAAGTTTTAATAAATCAATTAAAGATTTACAAATAAATTCCATTGTTCAGTATCGAAAATTCAATTCTGAATATCGGGTTTGGCAAGGAAGTGATTTTGATATAGAAATTAAAGCAGAAGAGGCCAGAGATAAGCTGGGCAATTTCTCATTGGCGGAAAAACTGAATGAAAGGCATGAGATATTACCAATAGTTGCCAGAAAATATTCAATTGAAAATGGCACATTAAGATATTTCAATCCTGTCTTTTCAGGTAGAGAAGAATATAAAAACTTAAAGCCAAAATCTCGGCATCCAAGAATAATTTTTTACCTTTCTGAGTCTGATGATGACAAACAGTTTTTCTTAAATGAGGTGCTGAATTACTTTGAGTCGGATGATATATTCGTCTTATGTCCAAATGGAGAGCAAATCAGGGAAGTGTTAGCTGATGTGCTAGCATTAGAACAAGTTGCGAGCACATCTCAAGAGCTTATTTCTGATCCAGTTGCGCAACGAGAATATAAAGATAGACATGAGAACTCGCTTGAGCATGAGCTTACTTTAATATCAACCATTATGGATTCGCCAGACTTAAATCAATGGTACTGGCAACACAAGAAAATTGAAGTCACAAGTAAGCGCTATCTACAGCAAGTATTGTCTCAAATTCTGGAAAAGGTTTATTCTTCAGCACCAATCATTAAAAACGAGCTGATTAATCGAAATAAGACTTCAGCTCAGGCTAATGCAGCACGCAATAAATTGATTGCAGCTTTATCACATAATTTGAATGAGGAAGACTTGGGGATTGAAAAGTTTCCAGCAGAAAAGTCTATTTATAGGGCTCTGTTTAAAGCTACAGGCTTGCATTATCAAAAGAAATCTAGGGAGTGGGCTTTAGCTGAAGCTAGCCAAGTAGACAAAGACAATAAGTTTTATCCAGTATGGAAGCGTATAGAAGATTTTTTAATTAGCACAAAAGATGATGCTAAGTCCCTTATTGAATTAAACGAGGAGCTATATTCGGCACCATTTGGCATTAAGGAGGGGGTGCTGCCACTTTTATACATTGCCGCAATCATAGCTTATCAAGAGAAACTAGCTGTAACTGAAGATAATGCTTATGTGCCATATTTAACGCAAGATCACTTGGAAAGGTTTCTTAGAAGACCTGACGCATTCAAAATTCAGTTTGTTGACTTGGGTGGAGTAAATGGCAAGCTTATTCAAGAATATTCTGCCGTTTGGAGAAAAGGTAAAAAACCCGACACTATTCTTAAAATTGCTCGAGAAATTGCCAAATTAATTGAAGACTTGCCACTTTATACTCGACAAACGAAAATAGCACTATCAAAGCAAGCTAAGGCTGTTATCAATGTGTTTAAGTTATCAAAATCACCCGTTAAATTATTGCTTGAAGATATACCAAGTGTTTTAGATATTGATACTTCCAAAGAAAATGTTGAAGGTCTGCATGAAAAACTTAGGTTTGCATTGCTTGAAATGCAGAACTGTTTTGGTGAAATGAAAAAAGAGATCTTATCTCAAATTGCTCTATCCTTTGATATTCCAAAAGATTCAACACTAGCTGAGGTTAGGAAGTCTGTTGCCTTGAGTTGCGCTGGCCTTGAAAACTACACCATTGACGAAAATGGACAAAAAGGGTTTGTTATTAGAGCCCAAAAGAGTAAGTTAGATAATGAGGCATGGATTGATAACTTGCTAATGTTTTTGGTTTCAAAGCCTGCTAATAAATGGACAGATTCTGATCGAGTAGCTGCAGAATACAAGCTAGGCACTTTGATTATGAATATTCGAGAGTTAGAGAAGTTGAGAACTAGCTATGAGGGTCTCAACGCTACTACGGCAGGTGATACTGAAGTTTATATGTTGAACAGTATTAAGGTTAATGGCAACAAGGTTAACGAAGTTGTTGTGGTAGATAAAGAATTAAAAGGTGTTATAAAGGACCATAAAGAGAGTATTCTTAATATTATTAGAGACCCATCCTTAGATAGAAAAACAAGATTAGCAGTTTTAGCAGAAGTGGTTGACGAGTATTTTAGTTCTCAAAAGACTAAAAAAGAAAAGCTGACAAATAAAAAGGACAAACAAGATTCAAATGAAGTGGCATGAGATAGCACGAGCATCAAGTAAAGAGGCAAGGCATGTCATGGGCATCTCTGGTGGCAAAGATAGTGCAGCACTTGCAGTGCATATTAAAGAGAACTATCCTGACCTTCATGAAAAAATGGAGTACTTTTTTACCGATACTGGTGCTGAATTAGAAGAAGTCTACAACCTACTTGATAAGCTTGAAGAAAGCCTTGGAAAGTCAATTGTCAGGCTTAATAGTGATAAGGATTTTAGGCACTGGCTAACAATTCATGACAACATGCTGCCTTCACCACAGCAGCGCTGGTGTACCAAAAAAATGAAGATTCAGCCATTTGAGAAGTTTGTTGGCGATGATGAAGTTATTAGTTATGTCGGTATTCGTGCTGATGAGAACAGAGAAGGCTATGTCAGCAAAAAGCCAAATATTAAAGCTGTATTTCCATTTATAGGTGATGGCATTGTTAGAGAGGACGTCTTTAGGATTCTTGAAGAGTCTGTTGGCATCCCTGAGTATTACAAGTGGCGATCCAGATCAGGTTGTTTTTTTTGTTTCTTTCAACGACAAGAAGAGTGGCTGGGTTTAAAAAGGAATCATCCAGAACTTTTTGAGCAAGCTAAAGCTATTGAAGAAAGCGTTCACAAGAAGGGTTTTGATTGGAGTACAGGCGAAAGAAAGGAGTGTGGTCAAGGTTATACCTGGTCACAGAGTGGATCTTTAGATGTTGTCATAGGGAAAGCTGAAGAGAATGAAGCTGCTGGAAAAAAATTTAAAGCCAAGGAGACGCGAAGTTGGCAAGATATTGTGAAAGAGCAAGATGATGACGAGCCTGAAGATCAGGCTTGTACCATGTGTTCATTGTGAATATGGATATAAATAAACTAGAAGATATTCTTATTGATCTTGGCGTAAGAAAACTTGCGTCATTTATTAATGAAAATATTTTGGAGCAATTAGTTGAGGTAGGTGAGCTAATTAATGCCCCTTTAGTGGCAAGTATTATTTTGACTGAAGGGGGGATTTCCTGTTTAAGAAATTCAAAAATTAGAGAAGCAATTTATGACAGTTTTCAGAACTTCAACTATAAAGAGTTTGGATTTCCTGATAAAAACTCCATAAGTTTCCAATGGGGAAATAACAATAAAACAAAAAATTATTTACAGATATTTGGCTTTAATAATGACTTTTTGAATGATTCTGATAAAAATATTGAGCAAGGTAAAGCCTCAATATTTAGGCCTTTATATCCATATCAAAACCACATTAGAAGGCAAATTTTTGAGTTTTTATCTACCCAAGATAGAAATAAAGTAATGGTTCATATGCCTACAGGTGCGGGAAAGACGAGAACAGCACTTGAAGCTTCTAGCGATTTCATGCGTACAATTGAAGAAGAAAACTTTTGTGTGGTTTGGTTAGCTCATAGCGAAGAATTGTGTGAGCAGGCCACCTCTTCTTTTATAGAAATTTGGGAAAAACTTGGCAACAGAGATGTTGAAATAGTTAGACTTTGGGGGGGGAGGAAAATTAAGGGCCTTAGTGATAAAAATCCATCTTTTATTGTTGCGAGTTTTGATACTGCTTATAGTTTAACCGTTTCTTCTAGCGATGAAAAATTCGATTTTTTCTCAGAAATAAGACTCAGAAATAAGTTGCTGATAATTGATGAGGCCCACCAATCTATCGCTCCAACTTATGAGAAGGCTATTAGATTTTTATCTAACTCATCAACTAATATTGTAGGCTTAACTGCAACCCCTGGAAGGCATCATATAAATCAAGATGCAGAAGAGACAAGCAAGCTGTCCAATTTTTACGATAATAATAAAATTAATATAGTTGATGATGAAGGTGGATTGCTAGATAATCCTATAGATTTTTTAACTAAAAAGAAAGTTTTATCTGATGTAGAGTTTTTAGCTATTGACAACTTAGATAGTGAGATTACCTTAACCGAAAAAGAAAAAATATACATGTCTAATCATTTAGATATCCCGTATTCAGTTTTAGATAAACTTGGAAAAGATTCGGCACGAACGCAAAAAATAGTAACACAAATTATCTACCTTATTAATGAAGAAGGCCTGCCCACTATTGTGTTTGCCCCAAGCAAAGACAGTGCTATAGTTATCTCAACACTTTTAAAACTTCATAATATTAAGTCTGAAGCCGTAACTGGAGATACACCAACTTCTGTGAGAAGGGAGAGCATTTCAAGTTTTAAAAAAGGCATTATTGATGTGCTGGTTAACTATGGAGTCTTAACAACGGGGTTCGATGCGCCAAATATCAAGGCAGTTGTAATTGCAAGACCTACAACTTCTGTCGTTTTGTACTCCCAAATGATTGGAAGGGGCTTAAGAGGCAGATTAATGGGGGGAGAGGATATTTGTAAAGTAATTAATGTTAGGGATAATTTAATTAATATGCCGAATAATGATCAAGCCTTTTTATTTTTTGAAAATAATTGGAATTAGTTTTTATACAGGAGAAGTACAATGCCACAACCAATCGCTGATGCAGCATACACACTTAAGATGATAAAAGAGGCGGGTTACAAATCCGCTGCAACAGCAATTGGAGAGTTGATTGATAATTCACTTCAGGCTGAGGCTGAGAATATTGATATCTTGGTTATAAATAAAAAACAGAGGGTGGGTGCAAGATCATCTAACAACGTTTTTAAATTAGCCGTATTGGATGATGGCCATGGCATGGATCTTGACACTCTTTCAAAATGTCTTAGTCTAGGATGGGGGTCGAGATTGGATGCTACCGAAGGATTGGGGAAATTTGGTTTCGGATTAAAAGGCTCATCAATTTCTCAAGCTGAAATAGTTAAAGTTTATAGTTGGCAGTCACCAGGTGAAGTTTATATGTCTGAAATAGATTCTCCAAAAATATATAAAGATGAGATTCAGCACATTGAGGACCCAGTCAAAACCAACCTTCCTAAAGAATTTATTGAAAACTTTCATGAGGCTCTGGGTAATACTGGGACGCTTGTTATATGGGAGGATCTTGATTTGGATGTAAAAATGTCAGACACACTGTCAAGGAGACTCAATGAAGAATTGTGCAGAATTTACAGGCATTTTTTAGATGAAGATGATGACTATGGAGAGAGAAGAAATATTACTATTAAAAATCTGCAAGTTGAAACTGGTGAGATTACAGCTGAGAGCTTGAGAGCCAACGACCCCTTGTATCTTCTTACTCCAAACAATCTACCCGATGAAGAGCTTCAAGATAAGCAAACTAATGCGTTAATTGATAAGGTTGAACTAAATATTGATTATGAAGACTTAAATGGAGAAATTAAAACTTCAAATGTTCTTGTTACATTCTCTATGGCAAAACCAGAAATTCAAAATTTAAGAGGAAATTCTAAAGTTGGAAATCATTACGAGGAAAATTGTGGCGTTTCATTTGTGAGAGCTGGAAGAGAGATAGAGTTTGGCAGGTTTAATTTGCTTGACAATAGTGAGCCGAGACATAGGTGGTGGGGCGCAGAGGTAAGATTTGAACCGGAACTTGATAAAATTTTTAAAATTACCAATAACAAGCAAAACGTCAGAGGTTTTAAAGGTGTTTCAAAGGAAAAAATTAAGTCACTTGAGCTGGAGGCCGAATATGGAAATCTTAATTCAAAGATGATATTAAAGCTAAATAGATGTCTTTCAGAAGGCATTAGTGGAATGATGAGTGTTATTACTTCTAGAAAGTCAGGCTCTTTAAGTGAAAAAAAGAAGAAAAATCCAGTTCTTGAAAGAGGTAATGAGGTGTTTGATAACAACAACTCTCACACTGAATCAGAACAGTGTAGCCAAACACCTGAACAAAAAATTGAGTCACTAATTGAAGTTGTTATGAATAATGACACTTCGTTAACCAAGACTGAGGCAAGAGAAATTGCTGAAACTCAATTAGATTTTAAGGTTAATTTGATTACAACTAGTTGGCCAGGGTCGTTATTTCTTGAAAGAAGTATTATTGACAACCAATCAATTGGAGAAATAAATATGCGCACAAAATTTTATAAACAATTTTGGCGGTATTTGGAAACAGCCAATGACCAAAAAGGTTTTGAAGCCTTACAATTGATATTGATGGCTCTTGTTAGAGCTGAAGACGAATTGTCTTATGGAAATTCAGATAGAAAAGAAACGTTTTTACAGTATCGAGAAAAATGGGGTCAACATATAGAAGAATTATTGAAAAATGCCATTAATTAAATGATTCTTGATGAGCAGCAAGTAAGGCGTGAGTTAGCTTTAGCTCTGTACAGTTCCAGATCCTCTATTATAGTATTAAGTGCATTCATTAAACACAATGCTTTTGAGTGGCTTAGAAAACAAATAAAAAATACTGATATTGAGGTTATTGTTGTTACTAGATGGAGGCTGGACGATCTAGTTACTAAAGTTTCTGATTTAAGCGTGTATAAACAATGTCAAGAGCTAGGTTGGACTTTTAAGGTTGATGAAAGGTTGCATGCTAAATTATTTCTTATAGATTCATCTATTGCCTTTGTAGGAAGTTCTAATTTAACAGGCGCTGGCCTTGGTTTAGCAGAAAAGAGTAATTTTGAGTTATCGACTAAAACAGAAGTTACAGATATAGATATAGATAAAGTGCATAAATATATAGATTCTTGCAGGGCTATGACAGATGATTTGTACAATCAAATGAAAAGTTTTGTTGACAGTATAGACCCCCCTAAAAGAACACCTTACAAGTGGCCACCCTCAATCAAGAATCTTTTAGAGCAAAAGGTTGATTATTTGTGGGTTGATGAGCTTCTATTTACAAGCCCAAATAGCAATGATGATGATGATATTAGGCACGACTCATCTCTGTTGGAGGTAGATAGATTAGATGTAGATGTAGACTTACTAAGAGCTAAATTTACAGAATTAAGAATCGTAAAGTGGCTTTATAGCCAGCTACTAAAAGAAGAATCTAAATCTCTTAGATTCGGCGCAATATCAAGTCGTTTGCACGATGCTTTGTTGAATGATCCAAAACCCTACAGGAAAGAAGTGAAAGACCTCCAGGTTAACCTTTTTAATTGGCTTAAGTACTTAGAATTGCCAGACTTTGAGTTTAGAAAATACAATGTTAGCGAATCAATTTTCTTGGTTGAGGGCGTCAAAAATATTTAATAAACTATAGTTGTCGCTGTAAATTATTATCTACATAAAGATATTTTATTAAAAACTGTTCCGCGGGGAACAGTTTTTCAATACAAAAATTTCTCACATAATTAATTATGCGAGAGAGTTGTTTTAAATACCTTAAAAAAATACATAAACTCTACATATTAAAACCATCTATTTTGTCTAGAATTGTTAGTTCAATTTCAGTTGAATATTTATCTTTTTTTAGCCAACCCAGGTACACATGCCATCAGTTTCTGAATCATATAGTATTAAAAAACCACCCCCCGTCCATATAGCTTGTAAACTTTCAAAGATCATCTTGTTAAACAGCCTTAATACACATACCGATGATGGATGTCGATCTGCATGTACCATTGCTTATATCTCAGGCAATACAAGATATATTTATAAAGAGGCTGATCTAGGTTTTCATCAATATAGCATCGCCAGGCCAAATGCAAGAGTTGATAAAT
>Ga0233442_1003015_pt1 | contig 10561 bp, 8 predicted proteins | sample SI_123_September_3_FD_182789 | JGI IMG/M metagenome (GOLD analysis project Ga0233442, IMG submission 182789) | Seawater microbial communities from Saanich Inlet, British Columbia, Canada - SI_123_September2016_150_MG | ecosystem: Environmental > Aquatic > Marine > Inlet | place: Canada: British...
AGAATCCGTAATGTCTGTCCGTTTCCTTCAAATCCTCCATAGTCCGCCATTGCGCAATTGAGCGCAGTTTCTCCACCGTGTCCAAAGGGCGGGTGTCCCAAATCATGAGCCAAACCTGTCGTTTCTATCTGCTCCAGTCGTGGAAGTAAGTCATTTAATTCCGGAAATTTCTTTTGCAAATTCAAAACAAGTCCACGACCAATCTGCGCAACTTCCATTGAATGTGTCAGGCGTGTGCGATGAAAATCACCCTCAAGAACTCCAAGGATTTGTGTTTTAGCCTGTAATCTTCTGAAAGCAGAAGAATGAATTACACGTGCCCGGTCGCGCTCATATTCTTCACGATGATCTTCCTGCCGTTGTACTCCTGCAGGAGCACGGCGTACTTTCCATTTGTTCATTTTAAGTTGTAAGCACAACGATGAGAATTAAATTCTTCTGCTGAACTCTTCAGCGTAATTACTGTAAATTCTAACTTATTTAGAAAATATATTCACGGATAAAAAGTGCTTCCTCGACAGGATTCTTTGCTTGATAAATTTAATTTCAAAAAGAAGCCAGTGCTAATTTCTTCAAATCACTTGAAAATTTCAACTATTAGCTTAAAATTAAAGGGTTTAATCACTAAAAACAATTAAGGTTTAACTGTAATAAAAAATTAGCGAAGGAGAACAAAGTTTGAGTGAAGATAAACTAGAAGTTGAAGGGACAGTTGTCGAGTCCTCCAAAGGTATTTTTCGGGTAAAGCTGGAAAATGATCACATCGTAATTGGTCATTTATCCGGAAAAATGAAAATGTACAAGATTCGTGTACTTCCAGGAGATACAGTCACAATTGAACTTTCTCCCTATGACCTGAAACGCGGAAGAATAGTGCGGCGGGAAAAAGTTGAACATTGAGAATAAACTCAGCATAGAAGTTTCATTTAAAATGATGAAAATTGCTTTGTTCCATCCAGTGTACTACTGCTTAACGCAGGATTCAAAGCTGGTTCTTGGATGAATATCTTTGAACAAACTATCTGTGATTTGACCGCCAGTGCACTGAACTCAGCGGATGAATCAACAAGCTGGGAACCGTCTGTGCTCATCGAACTGGTTGAGCAACCTCCTAATCCTGAAATGGGCGACTATGCCCTGCCTTGCTTCAGCTTTGCCAAAAGCCTGCGGCGCTCCCCTGAAAAAATTGCTGAGGAATTAGCGGAAAAACTACAATCCTGTCTAAGTCCGGAATCAACAGTTACCGCAATTCAGGCGACTGGAGCATATCTGAATTTTACCGTCTCTGCGGTCGCGATGGCTGAAGCAGTGCTGCCCGATATTTTCAATGGTAATTATTTCAAGGAAGATTCCAAAATTGCTCTTGAACGAGTGATGATAGAATATTCTCAACCTAATACCCATAAAGGCTTCCATGTGGGGCATATGCGCAATGTTGCGCTTGGGGACAGTCTTACACGGATTTATAAATATAATGGTTATGATGTAGTCGGAGTGAACTACATAGGTGATGTTGGCGCACACATCGCAAAATGCTTATGGTATTTCCGTAATCACAATACTGAAACGCCTCCGCAACATTTTCGTGGAGAATGGTTAGGAGAGCTGTACTCTCAAGCAGTAAAAAAACTGGACGAAGCCGAAGGTGAGGAGAAAATTAAATTTCAGCAGGAGGTAAGTCACATTCTGCAAAAACTTGAAGCTAAAGATAAAGCATTCACGGAAGAATGGGAAATGACACGTGAGTGGTCAATGCAGGATTTTCATGAGATATATGAATGGCTTGACGTTAATTTCGATCACATATTTTATGAATCAGAGGTTGATGAAGCAGGCAGAAAAATTGTAATTGAGGGCGAAGAGAAAGGTACATTTGAACGTTCAGAAGGTGCAATAGGGATTAATCTTGAGGCAGAGGATCTCGGATTTTTTATGTTGTTGAAATCAGATGGGAATACACTCTATGCGACCAAAGATCTTGCGTTGGCACAACGTAAATTTGACAAGTTTGGTGTAAAACGTTCTATTTATGTCGTAGGTGCGGAGCAGACTCTGCATTTTAAACAAGTTTTTGCGACTCTCAAACGGATGGGCTATTCTCAAGTTGAGCAGTGTTTCCATTTGCCGTATGCGCTGGTCATGCTTCCAGAGGGAAAAATGAGTTCCCGTGCAGGAAATGTAATTCTGTTTTCGCAATTACGCAAAGAAATTATTGAAAGCATCCAATCCGCTCATCTGGCAGAACACACGCATGATTGGAGTCAGCAGGAGTTGGACGAAACGGCACAAAAAATTGCTGTTGCTGCTATCAAGTACGGAATGCTCAATCAGGATTCTAACAAACAGATTGTGTTTTCCATGAAGGACTGGCTGATTTCTGAAGGTGATACAGGAACCTATCTAGTTTATGCATACGTTCGTATCAGAAGTATAGGAAGGCAGATTTCGCGTGAAGTCAGTACCGATGTGGATTATTCACTTTTGACGCACGCCAACGAAAAAAAATTGCTGCGTCAGTTACTCGATTTCAACCGCACTGTTTTAAACTCCGGAGAACAATACCGTCCGTCGCTGCTGGCGAGAATGCTCTTTGAATTTTCCAAAGATTTCAGTAGAGCCTACAATACCTGTTCGGTAAAGCATGCAGAAACTGAACAGTTGCAGGCTGCGAGGTTGCTCTTATTTCATTGTGTTGCCGAAACTCTCCTGCAGGGTCTTCATCTCCTTGGAATCACTCCACCTGAACGGATGTAAAGCGGCAAAAATTCTTTGTGGATTTCAGCCTGTAAGTTTGAAAAATCACTGGAACATTCTTCCTCCTCTCTTTGCTTTTCCAGATTTTAACTAAGACAAGAGATATGCGCACCTTGTTGTTGATTTTAATTTTTTGTTTTAGTTTTTCTGTGGAAGCAGCTGCAGATTATTTTAAATGGGAAATTCTTTTTTCAGCAAAAGGTTTTGGTACAGAGTACGAAACAATTCCGCTTGCTGCAGCAGGAAAAGTAGAATTTGCGGATAAAAAAATTGAGTGCAGAATAGAGAGTTTCTGGACACGTATGGAAGCAGATTTGCTGCTTGAGGGAAAGACTTTAGTCTGCGTAAACGGAGATAAAGAGAATTCTGTGAGTGTGGTTTGCAGAGACAATCACCTTAACCGCAAATACAATTTGCTTAAAGAACTTTATCCTGCCGCAAAAGCTGGTTTCCGGCTTTTGCCAAAAATGGACAGTGGTTCTCCATATTTGGAACTGCGTTGTTATTTTTGATTAATTTGTTAAGGCAAAGCTTTTAAAAGAGTCTGCACGGTTTCGAAAGATTTTTTTGCGGCAGTATTGAGGAATCCGTAAGAAAGTTTTTCTCCATTTGCTCCAGCTAAATCACTGAGGCAACGTACCACAATTGCCGGAATTCCAAATTGCTCAGCAACCTGTGCAACTGCTCCTCCTTCCATTTCAATTGCCTGTGCGCCAAATTGTGCAAACAAAGCTTTTCGTGTTTCTCCGCACTGCAGGAAAACATCTCCGGTCAGGATAGTACCCATTCTTACTCCCGGAAGCGCTGCTTTGATTATTTTCTTTATTTCCGGATCAAGGCTAAATTCCGCAGAATTATCAGGAGTTCCCATTGGAATATTTCCCGCACGGTAAACCTGTAACTGACCATCGTTCAGTGCTCCGTAATCGTATTGAATTAATGACTCTCCAACCACTACATCTCCAATTTCCAATTCCGGATCAATTCCACCTGCTACTCCGGAAAAAACAAGCAATTCACAGTCAAACTGCTGAATCAGTAAAGTTGAAACCAACGCTGCATTAACTTTCCCAAGACCGCATTCGACCACAATCAGCTCATGACTTTCTTCTTTTTTGCTGTAAAAAGTTCGACCGCCGAGCGTCTGAGCAGAATTTGGCGGCAAATCAAAATATTTTATTTCTTTAGGAATAGCGCAGAGAATTCCAATCTTCATAGTGATAATTTAATAAGAAAATTAATCAAAGTATTTTTTGCAAATAGCCGGGAAATCCCGTTTTGTACACCAGTCATAAAACTTGCCGTTTCCGGTTGTACAAGAAGCGGTGACAAAACTCAGTAACAAAAATGCCATCCACAAATTCAAAAAACGACGGAAAAATGTGAGCTGAACTGCTGAATAATTGCTGCAACGAAAGTTGAATGACATGTTCAACCTTTTCTGCTCAACTCAATAACCAACTTCGCAAAATCTTTTGTTCCTTCGTCTGGAAGTAGTTTGTGGAGCTTTTTACCCATTTCTCCAGGGACACGATTCTCAAAAAAATTATTCCACCAGTTAATTCCTTCAGTTGCTAAAACTTGCTGGGAAACATATTCTGCTGCGCCTTTTTCTTTGATCAGCAAAGCATTTTCTTCCTGATGTGTTCCAGGAAGCGGAATGAGCACTGTGTCTTTTTGCAGAACAGCAAGTTCTCCAAGAATCCCCATGCCTGCTCTTGTCAGCACTATTTCGCTTTTAGCAAGCAAGTCCCCCATACCTTCGTGGACAATTTCCAGTGGGTGATAATGCTGATGAGAAAAAGTTGATGCTTCCTGTTCCAAATTAATCGTTGATCCGGAACCGGTTAGATGAACAACCTGAAAATTATTCAGCAAGTGTTTTAACAACGGAAAAACCGCACGATTTAAGCCAACTGCTCCCTGACCGCCCCCTGTGATAAGAATGAGCGGGAGTTCCGGATGCAGATCAAAACGCTCATTCGCGAGTTCTGCATTTGCGGAAAAAATTTCCTGACGTACAACAGGACCAATTGTCTGTTTCAAAGCAATTGAAGGAAACTGCTTTGCAGTTTGTTCAAAATAAGCAACAAGTGCCTTACTGACTGGAGCCATCAAACGGTTGGCAAGTCCGGGTCGTACATCCATTTGCAGGATTACATGCGGAATTCTTAAGATCCATGCTGCGTAAGCTACAGGTACGCTCACAAAACTTCCTGCGGATACAATGACTTGCGGTCGGAAAATCAGCAAAAGCACCAAACCCATTATTCCACCACCTAAAATAAACAAAGGATCGATGAAATTATGCCAACTCCAGTAACGTCTCAGTTTTCCGGATGGAATTGCGACAAATGGAATTTCTGTTTGTTCTACCATTTTACGTTCCGGACCGTTTTTGCTGCCGAGAAATAGAAAGTGAGAGTCTGGTTTTTGTTGACTTATTTCTTCTGCTAAAGCCAGTAAAGGTAAAGTAGGACCTCCCGATCCTCCACCTGTGAATAAAACTCTAACAGGTTTTTCACTCAATATTTGAGACTCATTTTCGGTCATTTGAAGTTCCGGGAATCAACGAGCAATTGTGCCTTCTTCAATTCCGTCTGCAGAATTCCACTTACCTCTACTGCATCATTGCTAAAAATCCATTCTACTCCACGGTTAATTTCACGAAAAAGATTATTTTTTGACTTAGGATAGCCAACACCTATTTTTTGTCCACAATCCAGATGTTGTTTTACAATCTTTTTATGAAGCAGCAGATAATGTCCACCTAGACCTGCATATTCTTCATTCAAGGAAATTTTGCTCAAGTATTTTGCGTTAAAGACGGCTACCGGAAGTTTCGCTGAACTGTCGACAAAATTAACCAGCATGAACATTTCCGGAGCAAGAGAAAGTAGATGAAAATCTTTCCGAGGTTCCAGTGTAGCGAAGAGCTCTTTGAGAATCCTGTTCTGCTCTTCCGGTTGAGGATAATGTTCTTCTTTGGCCTCCACCATCAAGTGCAGTTTTCCGCCGTAACGTAGCAGTACTTCTTCCAAAGTTGGCATCTGTGGACAGTGCTGCTTTAATTCTGCTAATGTTGTTTCAGCAATCCGGAGATTTGAACCGAACAATCTCTGTAAATCCGGATCATGAGCAACTACAGGGTGCAAATCTTTTGTCCAGCGAAAATCCAGTTCAATCCCCCAAATACCTGCAGTTTCGAGTGCAAGATCAAATGCGGATAAAGTATTCTCAAACACCGATATATTGTCATGTTGTCCACGGTGAGAAATGATTTTGCACTTAGCCAGATTTTCCAAAGTAGGAGCTGGCTGAGGCACAACTGCAAAGATCGAATCACAGATCTGCATCAAACGGGATTCCAGCCAAGATGGTAGTTCCATTTTTTTTGGGAATTATGGTTTTAAAAAAAATATTCTGCCAAAAAGGTGTTCAAACAAACTAAGCTTCTTGAGATGGTTCTTCCCATATCTGTTTTACAAATTTAAGCGGTCTCAATTTTTCGACTATTTTGTGGAAAACAGGCCAGGTTATAGCTTCAAGTTTGATACGTATATCTGCATTGTTTTTATTATTTTCCGCAGATTCGGAATTGATAATAGCAACACCTGCATCTTTTATTATTTTAGTTATCTGAAAAAGAATTCCTTTACCATCAATGACATGTAAATGAATGATGTGTGAACGGGATATTTTTTTTGAGATATTCCAGGAAACATCGATCGGTATTATTTTGGACTGAGCCAGCTTTTTATTGTTAATTTTATTTGGACAGTCTGCGAGGTGAATTTCAATTTCCTTGTCATCATGAATGAAACCTGAAATTTTATCACCTGGAATAGGGAAACAGCAGCTTGCGAGTTTGATTAAGGGGTTTTGCACATCATCGATCAAAAATATATTTTTATCACCTCCAAATATATTCCCCCAAAATTCAGGGTTTATCATCTCTTTCAAACGACCGGTACTTTCAAAATGAAGTAATTTGTGCTTTCTGAGAAACTGTTGCAAAGGCCGTTTTTGCAAGCCGATTTCCTGAAAAAATTTATTGGCGGATAATTTTTCTGCTTTCAGTGCAGACTTAACCGGTGTGGATTAAATCCACTTATCTAGACTCAGTTCTTCACCTTTTTCTCTTAATTTACGCTCCAGCAGTGTACGTCCGGAATTTCTGGCGTTTATAACTTTTTGTTGTTCTACTGCTCTTTTTATTTGGGAACGGCTTTTTGCGGTTTTGACCTGATTAAGCCATTCCTCTTTCGGATGAACGCCCGGGTCAGTGATAATTTGCAGAGCTTCACCTGTAAACAACTGGCGTTCCCGCGGAACCCTTTTTTTAGTTGTTCCTACCGAAGAAGGATTCACCAGAGCACCGATGCAGTGGTTGCCAAGTTCCGTGTGTATACCATAAGCAAAATCCAGTACAGTTGCCCCTTGTGGAAAAACAAGCATGTCTCCTTTGGGACTGTATATTTGTACTTGGTCAGACTGCACATAGCTCATGACATCGAGCATACGAACGTCTTTGTCACCGGCCATCTGATCAAGCTGGCTGAGATAAATACGATAATAGTCTGCAAGTTCGGTTGGACTTCCACTCCAATGTGCCATGATTCCATACTGATTTTTTGTCAGCATTTCTTCAGAAACAATTTCGATTAAGGTTTGCTCACCTTCAATTCTTAACTCAGTCTGTATCCCTTCATAACCATTCCAGAGAGGATTGCTGATATAATCTCTAATTTTCAGCGGGATAACATAATAATTTGTATGAATTATGCCGAGTGCCTGAAAACAATCTAAGCTTTTTTTAACTACAATCCTGAAACCTTCTAAGATATGATCGATCGGTCCGCTTTCATGAATACGGGAGGCAGGATGAACATAAAGCGGTTCGACATTATGATAAGCTAAATTATGTTTTTCTAAATTATTTTGTAAAGAATCTTGCATGGCCTTAATCGTTGAAATGCGGTCTTTTTTCAATTCATCAATTTCAAGCAATGTTTTCTGATATCTCTTTGGATAAAGTAATTTAAAACAAAGTTCGGTGTGTTCTTGACATATTTGAGTTAATCCCAGTCGTTCCGCAATCGGTACATAGATATTAAGCGTTTCCAAGCTGATCCGGCGTTGTTTATTACGAGGCATGGCCTCCATGTCTCTCATATTGTCGAGCCGGTCAAAGAGTTTGATAAACAATGCGCGTACATCCTGCACCATTGTTTTCAACATCCGCTGATATGTGGCGTCTAAATTGTCCGCGCTTAAATTTCTAGGACTTTCGGGTTTTTTAATTTTAGTTAATCCAGTGACAATATCTGCATACCAGGAGCCATAACGCTCGTGGATATCGTCGTGAGTTAAGGAAGTATCTTCAATGATGTCATGGAGAAGTGCAGCAACAACTGTCGGAGCATCCAGTCCTGCTCTGCAGATATAACTTGCAACACGCAGCGGGTGAATGATGAACGGTTGTCCGGATTTACGCTTCTGATTTTCATGATATTGCCGGATGTCTGAGATGGCTTGATCGAGCAGTTCCGAATCCTTGCGGGTACCATATTCCTGCACATAGCTGCGGATTTGTTGATCCAAATCCGTAATCAGAGCTTTGTCATTTGCTGAAATATTTGTCTGTTTGCTACCCGACATTTTAGTTTTAAGACTATAAATTATTGTGGTTGAAAGCTTCTTGTTTGCTCATTACCGCTACAGTAACGTAATGTGGACTCCCTGCGGACAGGTTTCCAGCCGACTTCAAAATGCTGTCCCCACAAAGATTCCCTTATTTCCCGGAAGAGCTCAAAACTCTTCGGATCAACCCAGAAAAAGAAATAGTTTTCTTCCGGAGGATATTTTTTCATCAAACTTTGCAGCAAGCCATCGTGCTGAGAAAGTTGATGCCACCATTGACCTGCTCCAGGAGAAGCTAAAAATTCCAGACAGTGGGCGTGACCGCTGCCCGTTGTAAGTTTAATTGAATATTGATTAAGACTGATTTGTTTTGGTAAAGCTTCCTTGCCTGAAAGGTACTTTTTTAAATTTTGATAAACTAATGCGCGATCCAGATATAATATACGGTCATCCCTCAGTAAAAATAAAAGGTTGTTTTTCTGAGAAGAATGCGACCATGGAATTTTTATTTTTTCAATATTTTCAAATGGTTGTTCTTTTTCAGGCACTTGTTCACTTTTTTCTAAGAGTGAGAACATTGCCATGAAAACCGCCAGAATAACCAAGATTCCTACATTGTTCGAGACAATGTCAACCAGAGAGTCCAAGTTTAACAAACCCGGCAAATCACCTAAATATCCCCTTTTTTTGCGCATTAATTATCATCTTGCTGGGGTTCTTCTTTTTTCTTACTTTGCTGGAAGGCTTCACGAGCTTCTGCTTTCTCTTTTTCATGGAGAGAATGCTGATATTTAACAAACCAGTCAGATACTTTTTCCGCTAAATCCGGACGTTTAATACGGACACAGAGATCCACCAGTTTTTTTAAGGTGCTGTTTTGCGGATCAAGCTTGATGGCTTCTTCATAATAACGGACTGCGCTTTTGTATTTACCGTTTTTTTCTGCTTCTTCCGCCTGACTAATTTTTCCCTGAACTTCTGCTTGAATCTCTTTATTTTGATAACTTTTCAGCATCTGCTCCAATTCAAAAGCTCTATTTTCATTTTCCAGCAAATGATTGATGTTAATAGCTTTGTGCAGTAATTTTTTACTGACAGCAATGCTGAGTGCTTTGTCAATTACCACCGCAGCACTTTTTGGGTCGTTCTTTTTAAGGTAATTTTCAGAAGCAGTCAGATATGCAGTATGTACGGTTTTGATTCCTTCACGTGCTTCTTTATTCTGCCGGTTTATCCGTAAAATACGTCTATATATTTCAAAGGCGTCATCCCAGGATTTATTGTCTATATTCAGTTTGGCGATACGAATCAGCAATTCCTGTGATGTGATTTCAGGAACAAGCGGTTCATAAATCTCAAGAGCTTTTTTGGTTCGGTTTTCTTCAAAAAGTTTGTCTGCATCCTTCAGACAGGCATCGATATGATAGTTACCCTGAGATCGTTCAAGAAGTTTGAAAGTAGTAAAAAAGCTGACACGTGATTGTTGAATCATTCCTTTGCGCTTATACAGGAGACCCAGGTTTACATTACTGTAGCGGTGATTTGGATTGCGTGCGAGAATGCTTTGAAATGTTTTAATTGCATTCTCGATATTGTCTTCAAGTGAAATTGCAAGTATCAGAAAACAACGTAAATCCACATTTTCTTTTTCCCGCATCAGCAAACGTTTGAATACATTCTTAGCAATTATTCCTTCCATTGTCTGTAAACAATGGATGCCTAATGTGAAACAGGCTTTGCTCTCTTCTTCACTTTCTGCCTCTAAATTGGAAATGATGTAATTAAAAGTCTGCTCTGAATCAATGCTGTTTCCCTCAGCTTCTATTCCTTCTTCATCTGCCTTCTTGTCTGTAGCTTCTACGTTATTTGTGTCTTCTTTATCCTTCTTATCTGCAGACTCATTTGAATCTGCTTTAACCTCTGTTACATCCTCAGTCTGCTGTTCACTTTCTTGATCCGTTTCTGGAGTAAAATGTTGTTGTATCTCAACTAAATATCCCAACTCCTCTTGAATATCAGGTAGGACAAAGTCAGTCAATTTTTCAAGTTCTGCAATTGCAGATACTGCATTGCCGTCCGCAATTTCTATTTTTGCGTTTGCTGCAGCAAGATTATAACTCGCGTTTTTAAAATCAGGATCATGCTTCAGACAAAGTTTGTACAT
>Ga0233442_1003019_pt1 | contig 10553 bp, 13 predicted proteins | sample SI_123_September_3_FD_182789 | JGI IMG/M metagenome (GOLD analysis project Ga0233442, IMG submission 182789) | Seawater microbial communities from Saanich Inlet, British Columbia, Canada - SI_123_September2016_150_MG | ecosystem: Environmental > Aquatic > Marine > Inlet | place: Canada: British...
CTGCAAGACATGCATTCCAATCATCTATCTCTTGGCTTAATACTTCACTACGACCTGTCGGTCGAATCTCGCCTCCAGCTACGGCAACTAACGCCTCTCCAGTGACTCGCGAGCCAGCCATAATGCCCATACTTATGCCAACTTGAAAAAAGGATTCTGCTACCCGTATAACCTTTTTCCTCTGCCACGGAAGGAGTCGACGAACTTGTTTCTGAAAACTCTTCATTAATGCGGAATCTACGGCCTTATCAACCATAGGGAGACCACCTCCTGATTAATAACATCCTACAATAATATATTTAATGCGTCAACTACCAAAAAACCCTTTGTTTATAAGGGCTTTGGGTGAGTGGGACGATTTTCGAACTTTTATAGTGTTAAATTAAATAGAAAGGCTCACCACTTTCATGATGAGCCGAAGGAAAGCTTTTTACCATTACCCAATTAATGATTGTTAGATTCCCGGTCGCGGAACCTTTTAAGCCCCAAAAGCGTCTTGGTGCATTGCTTGTCCTCCTAGGAGCACCATCCTTACTACGAGTAGTTGGGTCGTTGCAAGTATTACTCCCTATAATTCAAATCTTATAACAGTTATATCCATCCGTCAATAACTCAAAAACCCTTTGTTTACAAGGGCTTTGGGCATCGTGGACGACGTTAGAACAAGAATAGAGTTAAATAGTGAGTATTTTTGTATTTTGAACTAGCTTATTCCTCTCTCAAACAGTCTTTCTTCTTTAATAAATTAAATCTTTCTATAAGAAGAATCTCTCTTAAAAAATAATTAACATGCAAAAATAATAGGGAAAATCCACCCCAAAATTGTAGCCTAGACATATCCCATGATTCAAAAGGACTAAATATCATTTCACCAACAATTAACATTAATATGGATATAGTAATTACTAGACATTTCTTAAACTTATTATTTTTAATTTTTATTAAAATAAAACCTATTAATGAAATAAAAAATATAAAATATACTATGCTAATAATAAACAACATAATGATCGACAGAATGATTAATTGAAATTGACCTAATCCCCCCTCTATAATTTTTTGAGCACTTTCAAATCGTATTTTGAGATAATCCGAAAAACCAAAATATAAATTAATAAAAAGAAAAATAGTGAATGAGCTTAAGATTAAAACTATTCTCTTTAGTATTTTCTTGATTCTAGGTTTGGATTCTACAATTTTAATTAATAATATTAATCCTATTAAAATATATAAAATAAAATTAACAATAATTTCTGGTTGAAAAAATATTGAAATTAAAAACAAAACTCCACTTATATAAACTGCGATATCTAAAAATCCAACATATAAATTGCTTATAAGCTTCGTATACGCATCAATTAATTCTTTCCAGATAAATCTAATTTTCATGTGTTTATTTTAATTCAAAAACCCTTTGTTCACAAGGGCTTTGGGTGAGTGGGACGATTTTCGAACTTTTATGGCTTATAAGAACGAATTTAATTATAGATCAGGGAGGTAATTGCTAAAATTATAAATGCGGGAATAATCAATGAAATGAAAAGTCCCATCCTGGCCAGTTTATTTTTCCTGTTTCTGAATATCTCTGCAATAGAGGTTATGAATGAAATTATTGAAATTACAACTCCTATCAAAACTCCGCTTATGATTGCATTCGTCTGCCAAGGAAACCACCCAAAAAATCCATCTCTGCAATAACCAATGTTACAAAGCAGAAAATATATGACAATATAACATATTGGTATTACAAAAGCTGAAAGAGCAAATGTTAATCCATAAGATTCTTTAAATTTATTTTTTATATTATTAAAATTCATAGTAATCAATTAATTATTTTATTAATTTTACTCGATAATCCTTTATTCACAAGGGCTTTGGGGAAATGGGACGATGTTAGAACCTGTTTTTTATAACTTTGACAATAAATATCACTATGCCTCCTAATAACATAGAGAAAATAGCCCAACATATCATACCAGAATATCTTACACATTTTGTTATCTTATCTTTCTGTCTAAAATTCTCCCAAAAACTATACGTGAAGGAATATGATATACCTATTGAGTATTTATTTTCGCTAATTAGAGAAATACAAATAGGAGTAGCTGGGTATATTAATGGATCGTAGGTAATCTTAGTATACCAATCATCAGGTGCATCTGAACCACCATTATATTCCTGAACACCAGATCCATTAAATAAAATAAATAATACAATAAATGTTATTACGGTTATACTGATAAATATTTTTAACATATACTAATTTTAACCCAAAAACCCTTGCAAACCAAGGGTCTCTATAAATTTTGGGGAAATGGGACGACGTTAGAACCTGTTTTGTATAAAAAAACCGCTTCATCAGCGATAAAATACTGCACCACACAAGAAAAGAGAGTTATCTCCTGTGTGGCCATTTGGATCTTGGGGCTACAAGCATATAGTCCAATCGAGTCTGGGTGACTCATCATGTTTTCTACGCTCCACCACCTGATCTCATCGATGCCTCGAATCGATCAACACGTACGGTTTTGTAGGGCAGCAAACCCTTCCCCTTTGTCGTCTTTTCTCGAGAAGACGATTACTCAAATCGGGACTTACCGCTTGGCGTAGAATACCCCGCTAGAGCTAGGGGTTTAAAGCCTAGCCTCATCACGGGGACTTTATCGTTGGCCACGACCCAGATCATCCGTTAAGGGAGACGACTACCATTACACGTTTCATAGTCATCAAACCTCCTCGTGAAAATGAGTATACAGATAATCATCCCTCCTTGCGGACTCTCAGGAATGGGTTCTCTGTACCTAAATACCATACTAATGATTTATATTAGAAAGTCAAATTATGAATCAAAAACCCTTTGCTTATAAGGGCTTTGGGGAAATGGGACGATGTTAGAACCTATTTTTAAAGAAAAAGAGGCCTTACGACCTCTTCGTTGAATTCCGATCACTATTATTAGCCATTCTTCGGAATATCTCTATCTGAACTACGCTAAGTTTTGTAGAAAGATTCTCTATCCGACCTGGAGTCAAGAGACTACCAACAGTTTTGGCAAACAATTTCTTAAACTCAGTCAATAACTCTCTATCTGTCATTTGAGAAACATCTTTTTGTTCGGTCATCAACGCCTCCTTACTTCAAATTCTACAATATCAATATTAATCAGTCAACTACTCAAAATCCTTTTGTTTTCAAGGGTTTTGGGGAAATGGGACGACGTTAGAACCTGTTTGGCGTTAAAGTAAAGAAAAACGCGGCCTCCAGAAAAGCGAAGCCGCGTCTTGTTGTTCCAAGTTGGAGCGTCATAGTTCTTGCAACGCCTTGATGTACGCAGGGAATCCGACAAGGAATCCCAGGACAAATATCACGAAGTAGACATTGAATGCCACCTCTCGATACTCTTGGCCACCGCTCGCATGTGCCCAACCAGCAATGCCCCAAACGATCATCAGCGTCATGCCAATTACCGCTAGAACAATACCCGTCTTAATGCACTTCATGAGCTCTCTTCGTGACCAACGTTGCATGTCATACCAGCTATCTCTTACTGACTGCCCTTTTCTCTTCATTGTTAACTCCTTTTTGTACTTAACAAGATACTTATATTATACCATAGAGCGTGCCTCTTTGTCAATACAAACAACTCAAAAACCCTTGCAAACCAAGGGTCTCTATAGATTTTGGGGAAATGGGACGATGTTAGAACCTGTTTTGTATGAGAAAGGGGCATACGCATGCGGTTTACTGCCCCTAGGTAGGTAAATCTGTGAGTTCTTACCGCGCTGAGAGATACTCCCCTCCTAACCCGTCTCGTCTTAGTCGCCGTATAACTCTCGCTGAAATTACGACTGGTTCCGTCCCAAGTTTAAGATCTTGGGATAAATACCACATCGCTTCTTCAACGAATCGAGAAAGAGATCCTCCTGCTTGCTCGGCTACGAGGGCTGATAGTGACATCTGATAACAATTACCAGACAACGTATAGCTCTTTCTGAATCTTAGTAACTTCTCCTTAATCCTTAGAATAAGTCGAATAAGGACCTGTAAGAGCTTCTTCATATAATCACCTTCCCTTAGATTCATATTAATATAACTATCCTATAAATACAATGAATAACCTAAAAACCCTTGTAATTAAAGGGCTTTGGGAGACTAGGACTCGAACCGTGATTAAAACAGCTTTTGAGCCTTTTTATTAGGGTAATTCTCTACTTTAGATAAAAGTTCTCTATTGGACCATTCCCATAATTTTTTAGCCGATAAAAATCCTTCTATATCACGCTCGAAGTTTTTTAATTCCTTAAATTGTAGTTTAACCTTAGTATCTGAAAAATGATGTGGACACATTTTATCTCCAGCCGTTATCCTTCCATTTTTTATTCTCTTTTGAGCTTTACAATGATCGCATTCATCAAATTGATCAATTCTTAAAATCCATCTTTTTTGAGCTTGTCTTTTTTTAGCGGCAGATTTATTGTAAGCGCCCATATAAGCAGCCAATTGTAATCCGTATTCATCCCATATACTGGCTCCTGTCTTAATATCTAATATTCCTATCTCTCCATCTATTTCTAATACTGCATCTATTGTTCCTGAATAAATATCTTCAAAATCGTGTATTGACTTCTCAACGTCTCCAACATCTAGTATCTTAACGTTATTCTTCTTTTGCCATTTTAAAAATCCGTCAACCGATGCTTGAATCTTAGGATCAACGTCTCCTTCTCCCTTTAATGTGTTCTCTATTCCACTATGGACTAAATTACCCCATGCTGCAGCACTATTCATAGATTCTTGTGCAGAATAAAAATTCCTATGCATTGCATAGTATCTGAATAATCCTGGCTTAGAAATAATTCCAGTAATACTTGTTACTCGAGGTAACCAATAACCTTCCACCTCGTGGCCATTGCTCTCTTTGAATTCATCAATATTCATTTCTTAATCAATATCTTGTAAAGATTTTCAATAAAATCCCCTCCTGCATATCCTGCGATAAATGCTATAGCTGGACTAACTCCAATAAGCAAGGTCTCTATTCCACTAATAGCTCCTGCTACTAATGTTCCTATTATTCCAGAAATAAAAACCATTACAAAAAAGTAAGGTAATTTAAACCCTACGTTTTTATAAGAATATTGGTATTTTATATAACCAACTAGTCCTCTGACTATTCCTCCTCCGAATCCGGCGATTAATATATATAAATATTCCATGAACCCATATTATCATTAATTGTTAATAATTTAAACTTGACTTGACACTTTAGATATGTTATAGTGTATTCAGTACAAGGGGGTGGACAGAATGGCATCCATTAGTTTAAGTCTAGTATTTGAACATCCGGAACCTGGTTCTGAAAAAAGGGAGCACATAGCAACCTATTATCCAGATGAAAGAGCCATTTACCTTGAATGTTGTCAGTTTTCCGAAGTTGAAGCTGAGAGCTTGTCGTTCTTTACGATTATTTCGGACGCAGTCCGAAAAGCATGTGACGGAATAGTCTGTGCCATAATCGTAAGACCCGAAGCTCAAGCTGTAAAACTTCTCATTCTCTGATATTACATTCTTGAAGGAGGAACTAATCATTCCTCCTTTCTATTTCATCAACCTAACTCCGATCATGGCTATCTTCGAACCAGCCATAAATATAATTCCTGTAAATATAGACCACGCTATTAAATTCAACATTTTTAAAAGTGAACCCGCTGGGATCACTTTTTCTAATTGAGTATCCAATAATGCTTGCATCTCGTTTTGAGTATTATCAACACTCTCTATAGAATAATCTTGAAATACCTGAGGCAATACTGTCTTGCCCTGAAACACGCTATAAGCATTATATAAACCTAATAATATTAAAGCGACACCTAATATTAACAAGATTGTTCCAAATATTTTATTTCCTGTCATAAATATATTTTAATCATAATTTTCTAAATTCACAAATATCTTTAAAATCACAGAATTTACATTGAAATCCTGGACATGCTTCGAATTTACTATTTTTAATCTCTTTAATCGTCTTAACTAATTTTTCTTTGACTTCTTCTCTTTCTTCTTCTGAACTTGAAAATCCTAATTGCTGATTACCATCAAGATAATAATAACTCATTCTGCTTGGCATTATGCCTAGAATATTATTAGTAGCTAATTGATAGATTAATAATTGTTCTTTATCGTCTTTCGTTAATTTGTCCTTTGACTTGCCTGTTTTGTAATCAATAATTTCTAATTCTCCATCCTTAATATCAATTCTGTCTATTGTTCCAATAAACAAATTATCATTAAATTTAGTTTTAAAATTTAGTTCTAAACTTAATTTATCCTCAAACTTATAAATCTCGGGTTTTTCCTTTAGAAATGTCTTTAAGAACTTTTTCAATATCTCTTTGCCATTATCAAAATATTCTTTTCTTTGTTTATCGTCTTGATACCATTCGTCAATAAATTCCTTTTTATATAATTCAAGGAGTTCTTTTTCTCCAATATTGTCTTGCTCTAGATTCAAATACTTATAAAGAACATTATGAATGGTTTTCCCAAAACTAAATACATATGATCCCCTTCTAGGAATCTTAAGAACATGTGCAAACTTATACTGTAATGGACACTTACTGAATGCAGCTAACTGAGAATAGGAAAAATATGTAGGAATCTTACCTCTATAGTCCACTTCTTTAGATTCTTGCTTCTTTAGATCCTCCTTTGCCTCTATATCTAATTGCTCAAGACTTAGTTCTGTAATAAATCTAGACGGTTTCTTAACCCTAGTTCCACCGTAATCATCAGCGTAAGTTAGAAACAAACCTTTCCTAGCACGTGTTAATGCAACATAAAATAGTCTTCTTTCCTCTTGTAAGTGAGCATCGCCCTCTAAAACAACCTCTTTTACTAGTTCATCAGGAATTTTAATAGAATTTCCCTTTCTAATAGTTGGAAATCTTTTATCAACTAGATTTGGAATAAACACATAATCAAATTCTAACCCCTTCGCTGAATGAATGGTCATTATTTTAACAGTATCTGGGCTTAGCTCTAGCTCATAATCTAAGCTGCCTGTATCCCCTGCTTCTAATTCTAAATCTATTTGTTCTATAAACTCATATAAAGAATCACTAGTTTCTTCAAACGCTTTTATCTTCTTGTAAAATTGTCCTATTAGATCAATGGATGGCTCATCATGTTCTTTAACTAATTGCTTCAAATAACCAGACTCATTGATGAAATCTATAAATACATGACTTGTTTTCTTTAATTTAGAGTGTCTCTTAATTAAATTCATTAATAGCTCTATTGTCCCATAAGTAGAATCTTGCAATTCCTTAACCAAAGATATCATTCTCAATGTTTCATAAGTAGATATCCCTCTTTTTTTAGAATATTGATTGATTAAAGATAGATCTTCAAATGAAATACTTAAAAATGAAGAATGTAATATTCTGTTTAACGAACTACTTTCAAATGAATTATTAACTATTTTTAAATATGCAATTAAATCTAAGACAATAGGTTTAGAATAGAGCCCCTTGGAGGCCAAAAATTCATATGAGATGCCTCTCCGCTCTAATTCTTTAGATAATATATCTGCAGCACTATTTGCTCGTATTAATATGGCAATACTGCTTAAATCTGTATCTAGATTTAATATCTCATCAGCTATACCAGAGATTTCTTTTTGTAGGGTTTTAAAATGTAAAAGTTTAATGTCAGCCTTACCTTTCTTATTAGCAATCAGTCGTTTGTCTATCTTCTCCTGAAATTCTAAACGGTCAGGATTGTTATGTTGTATAAAATTATAGCTTAAATCTAATATTTCTTGATATGATCTATAATTCTTAGTTAAAACAATATTCTTTGCATTAGGAAAATCTTTTTTAAATTGTAATACATTACTAGTAGATGCGCCCCTAAACTTAAACACTGATTGGTCATCGTCACAGCATACTGTAAGGCTAGAGTCATCAGCTACTAATTTCTTAATCAATTCATATTGTGCCCAATTAGTGTCCTGAAATTCGTCAACTAATGTATATCTAAATTGATCTTGGTATTTCTTCAATATCTGAGGACGTTCCTCAAATAACCTTAAACAATAATTAATTAGATCACCAAAATCTAAGCAATTATTCTCTAATAATAATTTTTGATAAACATCGTATGCATTTGCTATCTCCTTTATTCTCTTTTTTTCTATTTCCTCTCCTTTAAAATTCTTAGCATAATCTAAATATTCTTCTGGATAAATAGCTTCATCTTTTAGTCTAGAAAAATGACTTATCATTGCATGAACAAATTTAGTAGGATTGCCCATAGGTTTGTAGTAATCTACATCAAATTTATCTATATTGTTCCTAATCATTAACCATGCTGTTGTTTGATTAACTAACTTAAAATCAGTTGGCAATCCTATATCTATTCCGTGCTCTTTTAAAACTCTTTCACAGAAAGCATGGAATGTTGAAATCCATAGGTCCAAATATCCAAATGGCAATAACCTATCTACTCTTTCTTCCATCTCTCCTGCTGCCTTATCTGTAAACGTAACACCTAAAATCTCTTGAGGATTAACACCTTGTTCTATTAAATGAGCTATCCTACGAGTAATTACAGTAGTTTTTCCCGTTCCAGCACCTGCAACAATCAAAAGAGGCCCAGACTTATATAGTACGGCCTCTTGTTGTTCTTTATTTAAATCTTTTAATTCCATTTCTTAAATATTATCTTACAATAAAAGAAAAAGAAAGCTCCAGCGAAAGATTATCGCTGGAGACAAAGAGCTGGATGAAAGAATGTGCCTACTCAACACCTAAGACTTTCATTACAATAACAAACTTAAGTTGTTTGACCGAGAATGTTAGGAAAGGATCCATATCTAATTGTTCAGGAAACCTAATCCCTAGGTTACTCTCTAGACAATCCATAAGATCTCCGATATCTTCTCCGTCAAGAAGGAGATCTTTACCAATGATAGCGTCATCTGTGACAAACTCTGAATCTATCATGATTCGATCTGTAAGGGCTTCTTGGACTATTCTCTCGACCTCTATGCCAACCATAAATTCCTCCTTGTTCGCTCACTAAAAATATATTACAATAACAAACATGAATAGTCAATTAGTAAAAGCGTATTATAAGCCGAAAGGAATTACCTCTGCAAAATTCCTTAATTGGCTTAAAAAAGATCCTAATATTAAAAAAATAGGACATGGTGGAACATTAGATCCTTTAGCTGAAGGTGTTTTAGTGGTTGGAATTAATGAAGGTACTAAACAACTACAAGAAATATTAAAAGACACGGAAAAAGAATATGTAGCTACCATTGAACTAGGTAGATCGTCAAATACCTTTGATTTAGATGGTGACATTATGGATCATGATGTAAAAGAGTTTCCTAAAGAAATTATTCTTAAAAAAGGTAAAGTTTTACAAACTCCCCCAAAATTCTCTGCTATTAAAATAAACGGGAAGCCGGCTTACAAATTAGCTAGACAAGGTAAAGAGTTTAACATTCCTGCCCGAGAAACCGAGATCATTGATATTGAATTATTGGAATATAGTCCTCCTTTAGTAAAAATAAGACTTGTTGTTAAATCTGGTTTTTATGTAAGAAGTTTTGTAAACGATCTGGGTGAAGAACTAAAAACCGGTGCTATTATGACCGGTCTTATTAGAACACGAGTTGGTGATTTTAAAATAGAGGGCGCCCTGAAAGTCTAGCTTCCAGGACGCACCACCAATACCAGATTGATCTATGGCTGTGGACAATATCCCGTTCGACGTTTCAGCAGCTCAATGAGTCTTTCAATTATTCTCTGAACTCCTCTTCTTGTAATAGCCACCTCAACCTCCTAGTGAGGACTGGTTGCATTAAGATCTCTTCTGACACAGATACTTCTCTTAGATAACCGAGGCCTTCGATTTCTTGCGCTTAATCTCCTCATAAACATAAGAAAAGAAGGATTGGTAATCTGCCTAGGCCTTAACGGTCCCCGTCGATTGTTATGCGATTTAATAGTCCACCTCCTCTGTCGGTGATTATTTTACTATATAATATAAATTTAAATCCTTCCAGCCTTAATATCTTTTCTTACTTGTTTTAATCTCTCTTCTAAAAACCAAAGATTATGAACAGTTAATAAGTGACCAGCTAACTGTTCTTTTGCTTTAAATAAGAAATTAATTTGAGCAATTGTATAATTCTTACACGAAGGACACTTGCAATCTTTTTCTATAGAGATGAATTTATCTCTGTTCTTAGCTGATTTTATATGTAAATATCCTTTCTTGGTAAACGCAGTCCCATGTCTTGCTACTCTTGTAGGTAAAGCACAATCAAATAAATCAATACCTAATTTCACAATCTTGTCTATAACTTCCAAATCTCCTATTCCTAACAAGTGATGAGGGCGATCCCAATCTATATCTTTATTAATCGTAGAAATGGTTTGATACATTTCTTTTTTATTATTTCCTAATGCTCCACCAATTGCTATACCAAAAACATCTAAAGAATTAACATGTTTTGTACATTCTCGCCTTAAATCTTTATG
>Ga0233442_1003024_pt1 | contig 10535 bp, 14 predicted proteins | sample SI_123_September_3_FD_182789 | JGI IMG/M metagenome (GOLD analysis project Ga0233442, IMG submission 182789) | Seawater microbial communities from Saanich Inlet, British Columbia, Canada - SI_123_September2016_150_MG | ecosystem: Environmental > Aquatic > Marine > Inlet | place: Canada: British...
ATCCCTCTGTGCTTAGTCTTTGGGATTACTCCCGCCAACCCAAAGTTCTCTATCCGGTGGCTGGCCTGCCTTGCCGGAGTGGGGTTCACGCCCACTGGATTAAATGACCTTGCCTGGCCGCACTACTCATGCTGTACTAAGACGACCGAACACAATAAATGCACATTTATTATGTCCAGCCGCCTAACGGTAATCTGCCTCTCTCTGATGTCGAACAGCCAGCACCGTAATCATCTCATCATTCTCAATCTCAAACAGCGCGACATAACCACCTGAACCAAAGGAGATCAAAATCTCTCTCAGAAAGGGGGTATCTGGCATTGCTTTTCGGCAAGCAAAAGGAAAGTCCTTCAAGAACTCAATACTCTTACTGATTTCATCGCGGGCTCGTCGTGCCATCTTGATATCACGCTGGAGTTGAAAATGGTAAAGGCGTTTCAGATCTTCTTTTGCGCCTTTTGTATATCGAACGGTGTAACTCATTCGTTCTCGGCTTGCGACAGCATATCATCCAAGTCAGACAGCACCTCTTCAGAAGAGAAGTACTCCTCCTGCTTTCGCGCATCTTCTCGTGAAGCCATGCCTCGCGCGATAAATGCCTGCTGCATCTGACGATGCTGAATACCATCCCGCAACGACTGAACCACAAAGCTGGAGAGCGTTTCACCCTCTTCCAATATATTCTCTGCTGCAAGACGTAGCTCGGGGTCTACACGTAACGAGGGAATCGATGCCGTTTTCATAACGCGCTCCTAATCTGCACTGCATATGCGACTCAAGATAACAAAAATCTACAAAATTGACAATTCACTCATGAAACCGATCATAAATCCGCTGTGCAATCTCTCGATTGATGCCCGGAACCCCTGCAATATCCTCCACCCCAGCCCGTGCCACCTCTTGTAGTCCACCAAAGTGGCTCAATAGCTGCTGCCTGCGTTTTGGCCCCACCCCTGTAATACCTTCCAGCGGTGAGGTGTTGCGCTTTTTTGCCCTCCGTTGACGATGTCCGGTAATAGCAAAACGGTGCGCCTCATCCCGTATCTGTTGAATCAGCAGCAGTGCGGGGGCATCTGCAGGAAGGGTTTGTGCCGCTCTGCCATCGAGGAAGAGTTTCTCTTGACCCTCTTTGCGATCTGGCCCTTTGGCTACACCGAGGATCTGTACCCCCTCCACCTGTAACTCTTCCAGTACTGCATGGGCCTGTGCACACTGACCGGGGCCACCATCAATCAGCAATAGGTCAGGCATCTTCCCCTCCCCTTTTTTCAGTCGGGTGTAGCGCCGCTCTAACGCCTGGTACATCGCAGCATAATCATCGCCACCGGTGATCTCTTCAATATTAAAACGGCGATAATCGGACTTGAGTGGCACCCCCTCTTCAAATACCACACAGGAAGCGACGGTCTCTTCCCCCATGGTGTGGCTGATATCAAAACACTCCATCCGTTGCGGGAGCTGATCTAGCTGCAGCGCATCCTGTAACCCCTCTACTCGAGCTACCGCACTAGCGGCATGAGAGAGACGGCTATTGAGCGCCAGCTCGGCATTCTCTTGCGCCATCTTCATCCAGCGCGCGCGGTCCCCTCGTAGTTGGTGACGGATAGCCACTTTATGACCCGCCTCTTCACTGAAAACATTCTGCAACAAGGCTTGTTGGTCCGGAGAAAAATTGACCAGAATTTCTGAAGGCGGCTGATGATCCAGATAGTGCTGCGCAAGGAAGGCGTAGAGCACCTCTGCCTCACTCTTTCCCTGTACGTTTTTGGGAAAGTAGCTGCGGCTACCCAAATTCTGTCCATGCCGGAAGTTGAATAGCTGAATGGATGCGCTGCCACTCTGCAGTGCAATCGCCACCACATCCAGGTCACCTCGTTCACCACTGATGTACTGCCTCTCTTGCACACGTCTGAGGTTTGAGATCTGGTCTCGCAACTGGGCAGCATCCTCATAATGCAACGCTGCTGCGGCCTGCTCCATCCGCTTCACCAGCTCCTCTACCACTTCACCACTTTTACCCTCCAGAAACAGCACCGCATGACGCGCGTCTTGTTGATACTGCTCTGGCGAGACCAGCTCCACACAAGGGGCGGCGCAACGCTCAATCTGGTATTGCAGACAGGGGCGGGAGCGGTTACGAAAGAAGCCATCCTCACACTGCCGCACCGGAAACAGCTTCTGCATCAGACGCAAGCTCTCACGCACCGCACCCGCACTGGGATAAGGGCCAAAGTAGCGCCCCTTCCCTTTTCGTGCACCACGATGGAGGCTAAGACGGGGAAATTGTTGCTCTGCAGAGAGGTAAATATAGGGGTAACTCTTATCATCTCGCAGCAAGATGTTGTAGCGCGGACGGTGCTTCTTGATGAGGTTGCTCTCAAGGATCAACGCCTCATTTTCGGTATGGGTGATGATCACCTCTACCTGAGCCACGTGCGACATCAGTGCCACCGTCTTGGGGGCTAATCCACTGCTGCGGAAGTAGCTGGAGACCCGTTTCTTCAGGTTACGCGCTTTGCCTACATAGAGGATCTCTCCCGATATGCTCAACATCTGGTAGACACCGGGGCGGGTGGTTTCTGGGGGCACGACCTGTTGCATAGCGAGGAATGGTATCATGGTGTGCTATGAACACTGCCGAAGAGAGCCTGAAGCGACTACACCGTATCATCGATACAGAAAGTAGCGCACCAGAACAGCCCTCTCGCTCACTCCAGCCACGTCATGAACCTGCAGAAGCGTTCGCAGAAATCAGCCTGCCCCCGCAGAGGAATCTATCTCTGAAAGGGAAACGCCCCACTTTCTTTCTCTCTCGCGGCGAACAGGGTGGCCAACTGCTGAAGCAGGCTGCACAACTAAGGCGACTCAATGAACGGGTGATGGGAAAATTGGGTCTCCCCTACTCGGCACACCTCCGACTTAGCTCAATCAACCCCAAAGGGGTTGCACTGTTCCATGCAGACTCTCCCAGCTGGACACAGCGAGGCCGTTTTCTACAACAGAATTTACTAGACCTACTGCACCAAGAGGGGGCTAGACAAGTCACCCAGGTCAAGCTGAAGGTGCGCTTCTCCAATGAGCCACCTGCACCGAAGGTGGTTGCACCCAAACAGCCCTCACCCGAGATTGGAAACCAACTTAACAATGAAGCACAACAGAGTGATGGCCCCTTAAGCGCTGCGCTACAGCGGCTCTCTAACACACTGCTACGCAACCGCTCCCGATGAGATGGTGGGGACAGCTACTACTATTTACGGTCGCCTTTTTTGTGCTGCGTGGGTGGATGCAGTCCGACATGGTCAATGGCTCTGCACCCAGCTTACAAGGCACACCCATTTCTGGAGGGTATTTTTCACTTGATACCCCTCGCACTGAACCGCTGCTGCTCCACTTCTGGGCCAGTTGGTGCCCCGTCTGTAAGCTAGAGCAAGAGGGAATTGAGTCAATTGCGCAAGACCATGCCGTGGTCACCGTTGCAATGCAGTCAGGTACAGCGATGGAGGTCGAGCACTATCTGCAAGAGCAGCAGATGCAAGCGGCCACACTCGTCGATGAGGATGGGTCGCTATCTCAGCGTTTTGGCGTCAGCGCTGTGCCCGCCACCTTTATTCTCTCTCCTGACAACCAGATCCGTTTTGTTGAGCGTGGCTTCACTACAGAACTGGGGCTACGCACCCGAATCTGGCTGACGCAGCAACTCTACTCGCGTTAGAATAGGTCGTTTTACCACTACCGTTAGGGGAAACAGCATGTCTCAAGCCGCCGATGGCAATACCGTCAAAATTCATTACACCGGAACACTGGAGGATGGATCACAATTCGACTCTTCCGAAGGGCGCGAACCACTAGAGTTCACCATCGGCGGCGGCCAAGTAATTGTTGGCTTTGATACCGCCTGTCGTGGCATGGAAGTTGGGGATAAGAAGACGGTAACTCTCCCCCCTGAAGAGGCGTATGGCGAGCATAACCCAGAGATGGTTGCACAGGTTGAACGCGGCATGATGCCAGAAGATATGGAGCCTGAAGTCGGTATGCCAATGCACGCCTCTGGCCCCAATGGTGAGATGCTGAATTTTGTCATCATCGATTTTGATGATGAGAGCGTTACCGTGGATGGCAATCCACCTCTGGCAGGCAAGGCGTTGACCTTTGCAATTGAGATGGTTGAGATTGCTTAAATACAAAAGCCTTTAACCACAGAGAGCACAGAGGACACTGAGATTTTGGAGGGAGACCCATTAACGCAGAAGATTATTGGGTGCGCTATTGAGGTACATCGAACTTTGGGGCCAGGCCTGCTGGAGTCAACCTATGAACGCTGCTTAACTCATGAGTTGCATTTAGCTGGACTATCTTTTCAGTCGCAACTGGCTATTCCTGTTGACTACAAAGGTATTCACCTAGACTGTGGTTATCGTCTTGACCTGCTAATCGAAGGGCGTGTAATTATTGAGTTAAAAAGTGTAGAGCGACTAAATTCAGTACATGATGCACAAATTTTGACCTATATGAAGCTTTCTCACATCACTACTGGATTACTCATTAATTTCAACCAATCTCGACTCATTGACGGTATCAAACGACTCAAGCTTTAATACCTCTGTGATCTCTGTGTCCTCTGTGGTTACAAATTTACTTATGAATCAGCTACAAAAAGAAATCAACAAACGGCGCACCTTCGCCATCATCTCTCACCCGGATGCGGGTAAGACCACCATCACTGAGAAGCTGCTGCTATTCGGGAAACTAATCCAGCAAGCAGGTACGGTGAAGGGGCGTGGCTCAGATCGTCATGCCACCTCCGACTGGATGGAGATGGAGAAGGAGCGTGGTATCTCAGTCACCACCTCAGTGATGCAGTTCCCCTATAAAGAGCGGATGGTGAATCTGCTCGATACACCAGGGCATGAAGATTTCTCTGAGGATACCTATCGCACTCTAACTGCGGTTGACTCAGCATTGATGGTGATTGATGGTGCAAAGGGCGTTGAGGCACGAACCATTAAACTGATGGAGGTGTGCCGTCTGCGCACTACGCCAATTCTCACCTTTATCAATAAAATGGATCGCGATATTCGTGACCCCATTGAGCTGCTGGATGAGGTGGAAGAGGTTCTCAATATCAAGTGTGCTCCGATCAACTGGCCCATTGGTATGGGGAAACAGTTTAAGGGGATCTATCAACTGGATCAGGACCGTACCATTCTCTATAGCACTGGCCAAGGCCATACCGTTCAGGAGGAGAGGGTCATCGAGGGGCTGGACAATCCAGAATTGGATGAGGCCATCGGAAGTCTGGCTGATGACCTGCGAGAGGAGCTGGAGCTGGTACAGGGAGCAAGCCACCCATTTAATCTAGATGAGTATCTGGCAGGCAAACTGACTCCCGTTTACTTTGGCACTGCACTCGGTAATTTTGGTGTCAAGGAGATGCTGGATGGTTTTGTCGAAATCGCCCCCACACCACAGTCTCGTGACACAGAGGATCGCACTGTCACATCTGAGGAGGAGAAGTTCACCGGCTTTGTATTTAAGATCCAAGCCAACATGGACCCCCGACACCGGGACCGCATCGCCTTTATGCGCATCTGCTCTGGAAACTTCAAACAGGGGATGAAGCTGCATCACAGCCGTATCAACAAGCCGATTGCCGTACCCAATGCTCTCACCTTCTTGGCTGGAGATCGCTCTCATACAGAGGAGGCGTGGCCGGGAGATATCATCGGACTACACAACCATGGCACCATTCAGATTGGGGATAGCTTCAGCCAGGGGGAGACACTACGTTTTACCGGTATCCCCCACTTCGCACCCGAGCTCTTCCGGCTGGTGCGTTTGAAGGACCCACTGAAAAACAAACAGCTTCAAAAGGGGCTACAGCAGCTCTCTGAAGAGGGGGCCACTCAGCTCTTTATGCCACTCAACAACAATTACCTCATCCTTGGGGCGGTTGGCATACTGCAGTTTGATGTGGTTGCGCATCGCCTAAAACATGAGTACAAGGTCGAAGCTCTCTATGAGAGTGTCTCAGTCTATACCGCACGCTGGGTAGAGTGTGATGACGTAGTTGAGCTGGATCGCTTCAAACAGAAGAGCAGTGATAACTTGGCAATGGATGGAGGAGGTAACCTCACCTATCTTGCGCCCACGCGGGTCAATCTAGATCTAACCATTGAGCGCTGGCCCGAGATTCAGTTCCACGCCACACGCGAACATTAAAGCCCCTCTAACCAAGCCGCCTATAAGTTAATTTATTAACACATAACAATATTAGTGTTTCAATATTCAATTCTTCTCTTTATAATACGCTCAGTTGTTAAGGGGTAAGAGTCACCCCAAACATCCAAGATTCATTAAATTTTAAAGGAAACGATCATGAAAAAAATTATTGCTACACTTGCTCTTGTTGCTTTTGCTTCTAGCGCTTCTGCTTTCTTCGGTGGTGGTGACGACAACCAGTCTGGTTACGGTACTGGCTCTGCTGATGGCGCATTCGACGGCAAAGGCCGCGGCGCTGGCAAGGGTAAGGCTGATGCAGAGGGTAACTTCAGCATGACTGTAAACGCTTCTGGTAAGGGTTCTTCTGATATGCAGGCTGATATGGACGCTGCTGAGAATGCTCGCTTCAAGGGCGACAGCGACCTACGCACTGAGTCACGTCCTGGGTACTACCCATATGCTCCAGCTGCCCCAATGGCACCTGCTGCTCAGTAATATAGACAACACCGTTGTCATAAAAAGGCCCTGCACTTCGGTACAGGGCCTTTTTTATTGCTACAGCACATCAACTGCCTTATTGACGCATAAAATTAAACCTCTTTACCATTCAAGAAAGTTCTTTTATAATTCTTTTCAAGTTGTGAGGGAGAGCAGAAACAGACTTTTCCAAACTCAAAAGCATTCAAATTATTACTTTTATTATTAAGGATTTCATCATGAAAAAAATTATCGCTACTATCGCTCTCGTTGCTTTCGCTTCTAGCGCTTCTGCTTTCTTCGGCGGTTCTGACAACAACCAGTCTGGATACGGTACTGGTGCTGCTGATGGTGCATTCGACGGTAAAGGCCGCGGCGCTGCTAAGGGTAAGGGCGACGCAGAGGGTAACTTCAGCATGACTGTAAACGCTTCTGGCAAGGGTTCTTCTGACATGAACGCTGATATGGACGCTGCTAACAACACCCGCATGAACGGAACTTCTGATCTGCGCACTGAGAACCGTCCTTACTACCCAATGGCGATGGCTCCTGCTGCACAATAAGAGAACTTCTCTTAAAGCTAAAAAAACCTCGGCATGAAAATATGTCGAGGTTTTTTGTTGTCTAACGCAGCATAATTGAGTAAAATTCGCGCCTCTGGAGAGGTGACAGAGCTGGTTGAATGTACCGGTCTTGAAAACCGGCGTAGGTTAATAGCTTACCCAGGGTTCGAATCCCTGCCTCTCCGCCAACACATAAGCCCAAGCATTTGAATTAAAAAGATTCTGCTTGGGTTTTTTAGTTTTGGGGTACAATTTGGGGTACAAATTGATTTCAATTCACTCCCCTTCATACAGTTTGCAACATCCCCTCCGTTACTGCTAGAGTCTATTAGATGAACCAAGATCGTAGAGACTTCTTCCGTAACATCGGAACCAAGACAGCAGGTATAGCTGTATCCATAGCAACACCCGCTATAGCTCACACAGCAGCTCTCTCTGAGCAGATAGGCAATGCCACCACTGAGTTAAACCATAAGCTCTCAGAGGCTACCAGCAGGCTTAACAAGCAGGTTACCTCGGCTGTATCTGAGATAGGTGAGCAGGTATCAGGCTTGAGCAACAGGATAGATACATCAGCCCTAATGCTCAGCTACCAGCAGATACAGATCAACATCATCTTCATGTTGCTGATCCTCTCATTTGCCATTGATGGTGGCATGTCGTTCTTCTGGGCATTTTACGGTTAGCAGCAACTTGGAGGCAGCTGCGCTTATATTGATCATAGCAATTTCATTAATTGCTTACCCTTATTTAGGTCATATAGTTATGGGGGTAATTGGTGCCTTATTCTTGGGCATTTTAGGTTCCATGCTTGACGAGACAGCAAGAAATATTGGAGCATTTGCAGGCTTCTATATTGGCGTGAGATCAGTTAAGGCCCCACAAAAAATAGAACAACCCTTCAATAAACCCCACAAGCAAGAACGTCAGACAGCATCAATATCTGAAGACCACCACATCATTCGGTGCCCAGAATGTGAACAGAAAATCAGGGTCACACTTCCTCTCCAGTCTGAAAAAATCAAATGCCAAAAATGCTCAACACTCTTTAAAGTCAATGTTGATGAATTAGGAAAGCTAAAGGTTAGCAAAATTCAATACAACAACTCACAAAGAACCAAGCACTCAGAGTCGCTTGATGACTACTTCAAGGTTCTAGGAATATCTCCTCTTTCCTCTCCTGATGAGGTCAGGCGAACCTATAAAGATAAAATCCGCAAGAATCATCCTGATCGTGTAGCAGGTCTTAGCGATGAAATAATAAAAACTGCCAATGCCGAATCTAAAGAAATAAATGAAGCTTACGCAAAATTGAAATCCAACGGCCTTGCTTCTTAATGACACAGCCCAGATTAAACTAAAGCCTCCCTAGAGGTTGCCGCTACAGCGACTCTCTTCCATATCTCACTGACCGAAGAGAAGCTATCAATCATCCTGTGATCTTCTGTAAACAGACTCATTAGATCCTCATTAGATAACGAGAGCACAGTATCTAGCTCTTCTCTTAGCTCAGTCAGCACAGAAGATGATGCCTCTCTTTTTGCTTTACCCTCTACCTCAAAAGGTTCAATAGCAAAGAGGTGAACAACTACCCCTCTCTGCTTGGCCTCTCTGGCGATAACAGATACTATCACTGTACCTGTCTTACCACCCAAACCAACAAGGACAATAAGTGTGGTAGCTTGCTGATAGGCTACCAGCAGCTGATCTAATGAACCCTGAATAAGAGCCTTTACACTATCCTTCTGGTCTCCGATAAAGATTGAACAGTCTGCCTTAGAGCTATGAAGCTTCTGTAGATCACTGTCAATAGCAATGGTATCTATACCGCTGAGACTGCTATCCATCATATGGTTGACTGCATTGATACCAGCACACCCTACGCCTATAGCTACGGTCTTACTGGATGGAGTAAATCTGGATAGCGCCACCTCTGGACTGTAGTAGTCAGGGTTGATCTTGGTTACCTTCTTACGCTCTCTCTGCTGCACCTCTTGTACAGTTCGCTGCTGATCGCCTCTAAAGGTACGCCTGTAGGATTCCTTTAAAGCTGCCTGATGCTCTCTGTACTGTTGCCCCAGCAGAGGCATCTCTTTATGTGTAGCTTTGGCTTCAGGTCGCTTGCGAGGAAAGAGAAGTGGTCTTCCTGTTCCTATCGCTGGTATGAGGAGAGCTACAACTACAGCAGCAAGGATTACATCCTGTAGTGGTAGTAGATCTAGGTAAATGATTCCTGCTGTGGTTGTGAGCAATAGGAACACTGTCTTCTCTTTGCTGGATAGCGCTGTCTCGTTCATCCCCTGATTATGCGCACAATAAGTACGGAAGACAAACTATTACAGATTGTTACCACCATACTGAGCAGGTAGCGCCAATAGCTGGTATGTACCCTGTTATTTCAGATGGTGATAATTGTGGGCGAGATAAGCCCACTAAGGGCGCAATGAGGGTATGACTAAACTAAGCCAGTAGAACCGTAAACAGGTGGCTTGAGTGAACTAAAAGTGCTGTTAGCTTTTAGTGGTGGTACAGACGTGGCTGTAGTGGCCTAGGGGCAGCACATACAGGCGTGGTTAGCTCTGTTCATACTCAGCACTTTTCTTGCTGAACGCTGTTGCTGGTATTGCAGTTACGAAGTATCTGCACAAATAGCCAGTGGTGCATCTGTTGGAGAGCTTAACCCCAACAGTTGCCGAGCATAGCGAGAACGGACAGGGTAACGGATAGCTAAACCCACTTTACATAGGGTGTATTGTACGGTGAAACCTGAGCTTGTCGAAGGTGAACGGACTGTTGTGAGTGGCGTACCGGTATTACCTGTGGATTCATACCGCTGTTGGTACGCCACGGCAATAGCGGACAATGCCACCTTATGTAAAGTGGTGGATGAGTGGAGTATGGCCAGCTTGGTTTGACTGACTGCATACCCCCTACCCTTACCGTATAGCAGACATGATTGAGCAGACAGGCAAGCTAAGTTGGCTATGCGTAACGGTGCTGGGTGGTGTGGCTCCGATGGTGCCGGTCTGGAGTGATAGAGGTAGGTGGCTGGTATAGCGTCCGTGTAGGTCTGATACCTGAGGTCTAGTGTCATGCCACCAGTCACTCAATAAGCTCAAATCAATTTTAATCCTCCAGCATGTAAGTACCGGGGGGGGGCAGCAGAGAGTCAGGGTAAGGTGCCCCCCAATCGTTGGACAGAAATAGGGGGAAGTTAAGACAATTATTCATGCGGTTTTTCAGTGAAAAATTGATTCCATAAAATATAGTTGTAGT
>Ga0233442_1003025_pt1 | contig 10532 bp, 11 predicted proteins | sample SI_123_September_3_FD_182789 | JGI IMG/M metagenome (GOLD analysis project Ga0233442, IMG submission 182789) | Seawater microbial communities from Saanich Inlet, British Columbia, Canada - SI_123_September2016_150_MG | ecosystem: Environmental > Aquatic > Marine > Inlet | place: Canada: British...
CAAAGTGTAAAAGAATTAACACATAAATTTGAGTACAACAATATTAAATCACTTGAAAAGATATTTCAAGAACAGAAGTTGGCTTGTGTGATCATGGAGCCAATGAATATTGAATATCCAAAGGATGATTTCCTGAAAGGTGTGAAGGAATTGGCACATAAGAATAATGCTTTGTTCATTCTTGATGAAACTGTTACAGGGTTTCGTTATTCATTAGGTGGCGCACAAGAATTATTTGGTGTCACGCCAGATTTAGCTACTTTTGGCAAAGGTATGGCAAATGGCTACCCGCTTTCTGCTGTAGTTGGTAGAAATAAAGTAATGCAAAAAGTTGAAGATATTTTCTTTTCAGGTACTTTTGGCGGTGAAACCTTGTCACTTGCTGCAGCAAGTAGGATTATTGATAAATACAAAAAAAAACAAGTGACAGAACACTTCTTTGAAGTTGGAACTTATCTATTAGAGCAATTAAATAAACTTATTGACAATAAAGGTTTGGGTGCTATTTTTTGGACATCTGGACACCCATCTTGGAGCTTTTTGCATATTAAAGAACAAGAGAAATATAGCACGTTTGAAATTAAAACTTTTTTCTTGCAAGAGATGTTCAAGCGTGGAATTCTGACTTTAGGCTCACACAATATAAGCTTTTCTCATACAAAAGAAATCGTTGATCAGTTGCTAGATGTTTATGCAGAAGTGTTGCCAATGGTTAAAGAAAATATAAAAAATCAAACCCTGCTGGAGAACATACAAGGCGATGTTTTACAGTCATTGTTCAAAGTGAGATGAATATAGTTTTTCGAGTTGATTCATCCACTGAAATGGGCGTAGGGCATTTGATGCGTTGCTTGACTTTAGCGGGCGAATTTCAAAATAAAAACCATAAAGTTACTTTTATTTGTAGAGAGTTGCAAGGAAATATAATTAATTTAATTAGGCATAAGGTGATAAGTTTATTAGTAAATAGTGACTTTTGGTCGGATGATTTATATTTAGGTTTGTTGGGCGCAACTCAAGAGCAAGATGCAGAGCAAGTTATTAAAGTAATACCTAAGAATACTGATTTATTAATTGTTGATAATTATGCTTTAGATGAGATGTGGCATAAGAAATTAAGACAATATACAGATAAAATTATAGTAATTGACGATTTAGCAAATAAGAAATTTGATTGTGACATTCTTCTTAATCAAAATCTAGGTAGTCAAGTGGAAAGTTATAAGGGAAAGGTGCCAAATAACTGCGAACTGTTACTAGGATGTGATTATGCTTTGTTACGACCAGAGTTTAAAAAACTGAGAGAGCGGGCATTAGAAAAAAGAAAGAATACCAAAAATATTAAAAATATTTTGATTAGTATGGGTGGCAGCGACATTAAGAATATAACCTATGATATTTTGCAACAGCTAGATAGTAACTTTAATGTTGTTGTAGTTCTAGGAAGCACCTCCCCGCATAATGCAATGATAGAGAATTATGTAAAAAATAAGAATATTAAAGTGATTGTTAATGCTAAAAATATGGCTGAGTTGATGCTGGAGGCTGATTTATCGATTGGTGCAAGTGGCTCAACAAATTGGGAGCGATTGTGTCTTGGATTACCTTCTTTAATTTTTACAGTCGCAGAAAACCAAATAAAATTTTCAAAAATTCTTGATGAGCTTGGTTTGATTAAATTACTTGGTCATGTTGGAGATGGTAAGGTTGTTGATATGGTTAAGAAAAGTATTTTATCAATTGATGATTTGAGCGCGTGGTCAGAAAGGTGTTTTAACAGTTGTTCTTGTGATGGCGTTTCAAAAGTTGTTGATATTATTACAAGTAAACCAGTGCAAGTAATATGATAAATTTTAGAAAAATCACTGAAGATGATTTGACATTAATATTACGCTGGAGAACCGACCCGGAAGTGACACGCTATATGTCTACAGATATCGAATTTGATCTTGAAAAGCAAACTAATTGGTTTAATCAAATTGTTTGCACTCGCTCTCCAGCAGAGCACTGGATTATTTCTCATAATGAAAGGCCTGTTGGAGTGCTGAATCTTGAGAAGTATGATTCGATACTTCAGCAGACCTCTTGGGGGTATTATATTGGAGAGATGGAATCTCGAGTAATAGGAGGGTTGATTCCTGCATATTTTTATAACTATATGTTTTTTAATAGAAGCCCTTCGCTCAAGAAAATTAATGGACATCTTTTTAGCGAAAATATCAAAGTCCTTGCAATGCATCGATTCTATGGTGTTAAAGAAGTTGGAGTTTTAAAAAATTATGTCCGTAAGCATGGAAAAATATTTGATCTAATTCTAATAGAAATGACAAGAGAGAAATGGGTTTTACAAAAGGAAAATTTTCAGTATTATCAAGCAGTTTTCGAGGAATAGATGAAAGTTAAAATTGATTCAAATGCATATTATTTGCCAGAAAAAAAAGAGAAAAATGAAGATTTAAAGCTTGATAATCCTGATTGGGATATGTTAAAAATTTCAGATAAGACAGGTATTTTTACTAGATCAATAGCATCTACTCATCAGACGGCCGTAGATTTAGCATTTGAAGCTGGAAGTAGATTACTAAAAGGCTTGTCTTGTAAAGAGGATATCGATTTAGTAGTTTTGGTAACGCAATCTCCAGATTACGTATTACCAACTAGTGCCTGTATTTTACAAGATCGGCTTGGGCTGTCAAAAAAATGTATGGCATTTGACATTAATCTTGGATGTTCTGGTTTTATTTACGCGCTTAGTATCGTTGGAAGTTTAATAGAATCAGGCGTAGCTAAAAAAGGTTTAATACTTTGTTCTGACACTTATACCAAGTATATTGATAAGAGTGATAGAACTTGCAAGCCAATTTTTAGTGATGGTGCCTCGGCAACCTTGTTAGTTAGCAGTGATATAGATAAAGTTGGCCCTTTCGTTCTTGGAACGGATGGTAGTGGCTACGACAAACTAATTGTTAAGGAAGGTGGCGCTCGAGAGCCCCAGACAAGCTCAAATTCTCATCATGGCACTCTTGAAATGCGTGGCGCTGATGTATTTCTTTTTACATTGAACACCGTACCAATTTGTATGAATGAGCTCCTTGATAAATCTAAATTGAATATCGAAGACGTTGATTTGTTTGTATTTCACCAGGCTAGTCAGCTTGTTCTTGAGAATCTTATACGTGCCATGTCTCTAGATGAAAATAAGGTATTTATTAATTTAAAAGATACCGGTAATACAGTTTCCGCATCTATCCCTATTGCCTTAAAAGATGCAGAAACTCAAGGTCGACTTAAGAATGGAGATACGATTATGCTAGTTGGTTTTGGCGTGGGGTTATCTTGGGGTGCAACGTTACTAACTTGGACAGAAATATGATTATATTAACTGGCGCCTCTGGAGGCATTGGACATGCCATTTTATCTTTTTTATCTAAATTAGACAAGGTGATTGCAATTTCCCATTCTAAAGCTATAAATGTTGACGAATTAGACGGGGTTGAACCATATCAGGTAGATTTAACATCTGAAATTGAAGTAAATGAGTTTGTGTCAAAAATTAAAAGTAAATTATCCAAGGTTGTATTAATTCATGCTGCAGCTATTAGTTTAGATAATCTTGCTATAAAATTTGATACTAAAGATTGGAATCAAAGTATGAGTCTAAATCTTAACAGTAACTTTTTTTTAACGCGTGCATTGTTAGCCACCATGATTAGGGATGATTGGGGGAGGATTATTCATGTATCATCAATCGCTGGCATGAAAGGAGTGCCAGGGACAATCGCATACTCAACTGCCAAAACAGGGCTCTTAGGAATGTCGAAGGTTTTAGCTAATGAGTACGCTAGATTTGGGGTTACATCAAATGTTCTGATTTTAGGTTATTTTAACACCGGCCTTATTGATACATTGAGTGAAAAGTCACGTCAAAAAATCTTAGAGTCTATTCCATCTAAAAGGTTAGGGAGTCCATCTAACATTGTAAACGCAGTAGATTTCTTGATAAAGTCTGAATATGTAAACGGAAGTACAATTAATATTGATGGTGGAATCTAATAGTCATGAGCAATATAAATAAAAAAAATTTAAGGATAAAAGCAATGACAAGTAAGTTCACAGACATAGAGTTCACACCAAGAGGTGGTAGAGAGGTGAAACTAGTATCTTCTGAGGGTGTTTTTTCTCCAAATACAACAACAGAGTTGTTAATTAATGCAGTCAAAAAAACCATATTTAGGCCGGTAAAAATGCTTGATTTAGGTTGTGGAACAGGAATTGTTGGCTTATCTCTTTGTCTTGATGGGCTGTCAAAAGAACCAGTTTATGCTTCAGATTTAAGCGCACCATCAGTGTCTTGCAGTCAAGAAAACTTTAAAAGACATGGGTGTGAAGCTGATATTCGTTGCGGTGCTTTATTTGAGCCATGGGCTGGTGAAAAGTTTGATGTTATTATGGATGATATATCTGGAATTTCACAGGATATTGCCTCTGTATCCCCTTGGTTTGGCGGAGTTCCTTGCGATACAGGTAGTGATGGAACTGATCTCGTTTTGGATATTCTACGTAATGCATCTAAGTATCTTTCAGAAGATGGGTATTTTTTCTTTCCAGTACTTTCGTTATCAAATGTTGATTCGCTTTTAAAAGTGGCAAAAGAAAATTTTAATACAGTTGAATTAATAGAGCGACAAGAATGGCCACTACCTAAAGAGCTAAAAGGGCATATGCCTTTGTTGCAAGAATTAAGCGCAAAGGGAGCTATTAAACTGGAAGAGCGTTTTGGAATGGTATTGTGTTATACAGAAGTGTATCTCGCTAGAGAGCCATATTAATTATAGGAGGTATTGTTATGTCAAAAAATTGTCAATCTACAGTTATGGAGATTATAGAAAAAGCACTTGAATTAAAGCCTGGAATCTTAAAAGAAGATTCTGATTCTGAGAGAATGGAAGATTGGGATTCTCTTGGACAACTAAGCATTCTTGTAGCTTTGGATAAGCATTTTAAAGGGAAAATTTCAAGCTTATCTGAAATAGCAGAGGCGAATTCTGTACCAAAAATTTTAACTATTCTTAAGAATAATTCCATCTGTTAAATTGAAATATTTCGCACATAAATAATGGAAATTGATAATAGAAGTATTTCAAATAACAGTCCTCCTTATATTATTGCAGAACTCTCAGCGAATCATAATGGAAGTATCGTGAGAGCGTTTGAAAGTATATTGGCCGCTAAAGAGTCAGGCGCAGATGCAGTAAAAATACAAACTTTTACTGCTGATACTATCACTATTAAAAGTGATAGAAAGGAGTTTCAGATAGAAGGTGGTTTATGGGATGGCTCTACTTTATATGATTTATACAAAGAAGCAGAAACACCTTATGAATGGCATAAGCCTTTATTTGACTATGCAAAGAAGATAGGAATCACTATTTTTAGTTCACCATTTGACTCTACTGCTGTTGATTTACTAGAAGAGTTAAATACACCTGCTTATAAAATAGCGTCACCTGAAATTATCGACTTGCCATTGATTAAATATGTAGCGCAGACCAAAAAACCAATGATTATTTCTACTGGTATGGCAAATTTAGATGAAATTTCTGAAGCGGTTGAAGTGGCAAGAGAAAATGGATGTCAAGATTTAGTATTATTGCATTGTATTAGTGGCTATCCTGCACCATTTGAACAGTCTAATTTACGTACTATTCCAGATTTGGCAGAAAAATTTAATACTCTAACAGGATTATCAGATCACACAATGGGGACTGTCGTTGCAACAACATCCGTAGCGCTTGGGGCATGTGTAATTGAAAAACACTTTACTTTAAGTCGTGATGATAAAGGCCCTGATAGTGAGTTTTCATTAGAGCCAGATGAGTTAAAGCGATTATGCCAAGATACAAAGATTGCATGGGAATCTTTGGGCATTGCAGGTTATGAGTTGAAAGGCTCAGAAGAAAATGCACAAAAGCATCGTCGCTCTTTGTATGCTGTTAGAAGTATTCAACAAGGTGAAAATTTTACCACTAAAAATGTCAGGTCTATTCGACCTGGATTAGGTTTACCTCCAAAATATTTGAACAAGGTTTTGTCATCAAAATCCTCTGTTGCTATAGTATGCGGGACACCTATTTCATTTAATTTACTTTCATAAAAAAGTGCTGTTAATTTCAAAATTATTGAATCTTTATAAGGGTCCTAAGTATATGCGACTTGCAAGAGGGATGAGAGTATGTGAAACAGAGTGGGTTGAAAGTATCGACAATGAGTAAATCAGTAAAGAATGGTTCATTGTATTTGCTTCAGATTGCTATTAGTGGCATATTAATGTTAGTATTAATGCCAATTATTTCAAAGTATTTATTACCAAATGAACTTGGTATGTTTATTTTAGCTCAGGTCTATACAGGTATTGCAGTTGGAATTGCAAATCTCGGCATGTTGGCAGGCTATGAGAGAAATTTCTTTATTTTTGAAAAATTAAGCGATAAGTCTGCATTATTAATTTCTTCAGCTGTTGCTTTTATTGCTTTTAACTTGTTAGTAATAATAGCCTTGGTGTATTTATTTCAAATAGAGATTAATGCTTTAATATTTTCTACCAACCCTCCTAGTGATTTATTGATTATAGTGCTTATTGGAACATCTGCATCATCATTGTCTCAGTACTATTTAACTTTTTTAAAAAACTCCGGTATGGCTCTTGGGTATATTAAATACACAATTGTAAATTCGATAATTTATTTTCTAGTTGCTATTTTACTGATCACACAGTTAAAGCTTGGGAGTATGTCATTAGCTTATGCCTGGGTTATTTCTAATCTAACTCTGTTCACATTATTATTTTTAAATTTTAAAAAGAAGTTGACTCTTGGTTTTGATACAGGAATGTTAAAAGAGATGCTTAAGATCTCTCTACCACTTACGCCAAGGGTATTTTTTGGCACTATAAATACACATGCTGATAAGATTTTATTGGGTTTTATTGGTTCAAGTAGTTTGGTCGGTGTGTACCATATGGGTCAAACTTTTGCTTCGATAATTTTCCAATTTATGACTGGCCTGGGTAGGGTATTCCAACCTGAAATTTATCGAAAATTATTTTCAAATAAATATATTGATAACTCATACGAAATAAATAATTATCTTTTGCCATTTTTCTATTTTTCTATTTTTATAGCTTTGGTAATAGCTGTGTTTTCTAGAGAAATTGTTTTTATACTTCTATCTAATGAGTATCAAAATTCAGCTCCTATTATTATTATTTTATCGGTGTATTACTCCTTAATGTTTTTTGGTAAGGTGACAGGGGCGCAGCTTATATATGCAAAAAAAACCCATATTACAACTTTATTAATGTTTTTAGGAATAGCGATTAATGTTAGTCTAAATATTCCATTTATTATAGCTTGGGGCATTATTGGAGCCGCATGGGCAACGACTATTTCTGGAGTTATTATGACGATAGTGGGGGTTTTTATTGCCCATAAATATGTTAAAATTGCATGGCAATGGAGGGTAGTTTTTACAATATTTGGCCTTTATCTAGTAGCAGTTGTATTTTCTTTAGTTGATTATAATTTCTCTATACATTCGCAAGTGTCTTTATTGATAAGATTATTGATTATTTTTATCTATATAGTGATAGGACGTATGCTAGGATTTTTATCATTATCTGAAATTAGAAAACTAATTTTTACAAAAAGGAATAAATCTTGAATATCTTTCAGTTGTTAACTCCGTTGTTTGGTAATAGAAATATTGCCTTTTCTAAAAATATATCTTTTAATAAAGAGGCGTGCCTACTAGATATAGGTGCAAGAGATGGTATTGTCTGGCCTTGGTGTACCGTACAAAATAATGCTTCGGATGTGATTTTAGTGGAGTCAGAGATCATGTTGAAGCTAAAGTATTAGAAGATCAAAAACTATAGATGCCCTGGCCCAGAATGAATAAAAAATACTGATATGCTCATTAATGATGATGCCATTTTTTTATGAACATACCTATATTGACATGGTTCTTACGGCGTAAGAGGCGTAAATGTATTAGACAAATGATGAGAGGTTATAGGAACCTGAAATCATCAAACCAACTTGGAAAGATTACATCTGTTAAAGAGGCATTAACTAATACTAAATTAACTCAATGCGATAAAAGATCATCAAAACTTATTTTTGGTGTCGGATTACCGGACAGTGAAATCATTATAAGACAGTATCTTTTACTACAATTAGCTGGATTGAACATCAACAGGGCTATGCTTTACGCTCTTGGAAAACCAGATTGTATCGTGCTGCATCCTATGCCGCCAGAATGGAGGAATGTTTTACGTACTCATGGATTTAAAGTCCCAGAGACTTTAACCAGATTTTTATGGTATTTATATATAGTGCTGTTTTTGTTCAATGGAATTCGTTCGTTTGTAACTCAGAACTTAAGAAATATCAAAGCGATAATTATTCTGCCTAAAGATCAAAAAATGGGTAAATATGCATATTTTAATGGACTGATTGCCGGCAGTTTACCTCAGTATGATATTGGTGGAAGTAGTCATGATATTACTTCATGGTATTATCATTGGTCTTCGCGAGCTAAAGATCTTGATGCTATGTGTCATAGTGTAGAAGGTGTTACCCGTACACATGTAGCGAGTACCCCCGTTGTATCGATACCACATGCTGTACCATCATTATCAAAGATAAAATCATTTTTTAATTACTTTATATGGAGCATAGCGGCAACTATAAAGGCTATTTTCAGTTTATTCCTCAATCATTGGTGGAATATTTTATTATTGAAAGAAGCGTCTTTAGCTGCTGTTGTCCGAATGCAGCAACCAAGCAAGCTGGCTCGAGACTACCTATTTAATAATGCCGATTATATTTACAGACCGCTTTGGACTTATGAAGCAGAAAAGTTAGGCTCACAAATAACATTCTATTTTTATTCAACGAATTGCGAAGCTTTTAAACGAGTTAATGGTTATCCAAAGATTACTTATGGTTGGCAAATTATGAACTGGCCGCACTATTTAGTATGGGATAATTATCAATCGGACTTTATTCGCAGAGCAGTTGGTGAACAAGCTACAATCAGTATTGTAGGGCCAATTTGGTTCCAAAGTAGCGCTTGTGAGATGCCAAAACTTGAAAAATCAAGTGTGGCAGTATTTGATGTTACACCTCACAGGGTATCACGCTATTGTACTTTAGGAGCAGATTCTGAATTCTATGTTCCGTCAGTAAGTGAGAAGTTTTTGGAAGATATTGTAAATGCCTTACAATACTTTGGTATGGCAATGCTCTGGAAGCGAAAACGAAATATTGGCGCTCTTGCTCATCCACATTATAGGAATTTTTTAGATGGCTTATCAGAGCGTGATGATGTTACGTTAATTGACCCGGGCATTTCTGCTTTGCGAGTTATAGAATCTAGTTGTGCTGTTATTTCTATGCCCTTTACTTCGACAGCAATCATTGCTAGAGAGATAGGAAAACCTTCAGTGTACTATGATCCAACAGGGGGATTGCAGCCAGATGATCGTGCTGCGCATGGTATTCCTATTCTTTCCACTGTAGAAGAGCTTGAAGCATGGCTTTCTTCTTATGTTTAAATTGATTTTAGAAGGTAAAAAAGGTAAAAAAATATGAAAAAACTTATTAGCTCCATCCTAAAAAAAATAATCAAGGTAACAATTATCTTCCTTGGTAAAGCTACGATTGCACTAGTTGGTTTTGGCGTGGGACTATCTTGGGGCGTAACATTATTAACTTGGACAGAAACATGATTATATTAACTGGCGCCTCTGGAGGTATTGGTCATGCCATTCTATCTTCTTTATCTAAATTAGACAAAGTAATTGCAATTTCCCATTCTAGAGCTATAAATGTTGATGAATTAGACGGGGTTGAGTTATATCAGGTAGATTTAACATCTGAGATTGAAGTAAATGAGTTTGTATTAAAAATTAAAAGTAAATTATCCAAGGTTGTATTAATTCATGCTGCGGCTATCAGTTTAGACAACCTTGCTGTGAAATTCAATACTAAAGATTGGAATCAAAGTATGAGTCTAAATCTTAGTGGTAACTTTTTTTTAACGCGTGCATTATTAACTACCATGATTAGTGATGATTGGGGGAGGATTATCCATATATCATCAATTGCTGGCATGAAAGGAGTGCAAGGGACAATCGCATATTCAACTGCCAAAACAGGGCTCTTAGGAATGTCGAAGGTTTTAGCTAATGAGTATTCTAGATTTGGAGTTACATCTAATGTTCTGATTTTAGGTTATTTTAATACCGGTCTTATTGATACATTGAGTGAAAAGTCACGTCAAAGAATCTTAGAGTCTATTCCGTCTAAAAGTTTAGGGGGCTCGTCTAATATTGTAAATGCAATAGATTTCTTGATAAAGTCTGAATATGTAAACGGAAGTACAATTAATATTGATGGTGGAATCTAATAGTCATGAGCAATATAAATAAAAAAAATTTAAGGATAAAAGCAATGACAAGTAAGTTCACA
>Ga0233442_1003026_pt1 | contig 10532 bp, 13 predicted proteins | sample SI_123_September_3_FD_182789 | JGI IMG/M metagenome (GOLD analysis project Ga0233442, IMG submission 182789) | Seawater microbial communities from Saanich Inlet, British Columbia, Canada - SI_123_September2016_150_MG | ecosystem: Environmental > Aquatic > Marine > Inlet | place: Canada: British...
AGAGTGATAAAATCGGTTTTCGTGGCAACTATTTGGCAATTTAGCGTGGTTTTGGGCAATAATGTTACCGTTAAATCAGGTGTGAAAATTTAGGATGGATAAGGATAATGTATTTATAAGCTCAAACGTTACCTTTATCTACCAATGCCTTTAGCCCGCCTTCTAAGCAAAGATCTGTAGAGATTTTAAAAATAACCATAGAAAATTCCACAATCATTGGCGGCCTTACAATTGGTAAATTTTCAATGATTGGAGCTAGTAGTGTAGTTACTAAAGATGTTTCTGATTGTGAACTAAAGTTTCAGATGGTTAATTATGTTTTGAGTAGAGTATTAGTGAGTAAAGATGGACTAAATTTTTATTTTAACTACAGTTTAAAAGGAAATATTTAAAAGCACAACAAAAATATAGGAGGCACCTTAATTGATTCCATTTTTAGATTTAAAAAATATTAATGTACAATATAGAGATGAGCTTATTCAGGCTGCTACGGATGTAATTGATTCGGGCTGGTATTTACAAGGTACACAAGTTAATGCCTTTGAGAAGGAGTTTTCCGCTTATTGCGGGGTAAGGTATTGTATTGGTGTAGCCAATGGTCTGGATGCTTTAATTCTTATTTTTCGAGCGTATAAAGAGCTTGGAAAGTTAAAAGAGGGTGATGAGGTAATTGTTCCAGCTAACACCTATATTGCCAGTATTTTATCTATCACAGAGAATGGCTTAAAGCCAGTTTTGGTTGAGCCGGACAATCAGTCTTATAATTTAGATTCAAAATCGATAGAGCAAGCGATAACACCTAAAACAAAAGCAATTTTAGCTGTACATTTGTATGGGCAGATATCTGATATGATGAAAATTAATAAAATTGCACAAAAATATAATTTATTGGTAGTCGAAGATTCAGCTCAGGCACATGGCGCAAGTCAAGATGGAGTAAAGGCAGGGGGGCTTGGGGATGCATCAGGCTTTAGTTTTTATCCAGGTAAAAATTTAGGCGCATTGGGCGATGCTGGGGCGGTAACAACTAATGACCAAGTTTTAGCGAACACTATTCGTGCACTTGGTAACTATGGTAGTCATAAAAAATATGAAAATCTATATAAAGGAGTTAATAGTCGTCTAGATGAAATTCAAGCTGCCATGCTTAGGGTGAAGTTAAGGTGTTTAGATGGTGAAATTGTAAAAAGGACAGAGGTGGCAAGCTATTATCTTGAACATATTAAAAATAGAGAAATAATATTACCAACAATTACTACGAATAGTGTTTGGCATCTATTTGTTGTCAGGACAAGTAAAAGAGATGAATTGCAAAAATACTTATTAGGTAATGACATTCAGACTCTTATCCATTATCCACTGCCACCACATAAGCAAAATGCTTATAAAGAGTGGAATAATGAAAGCTATCCAATAAGTGAACAAATACATAATGAAGTTTTAAGTTTACCAATTAGCGGGGTCCAGGGCTTGGAAGATACTAAGAAAATAACAGTGGCAATTAATAACTTTAGGTAATTAAAGGAGACTGTAAATGAAGATAATTTATTTATTACCCCATCTTGGTAAGGGCGGCGCAGAAGAGCTTGTATATAATTTGTCGAATAACATGTCTAATATGCATGATGTGACATTATATCTTTTGTACAAAACAACCGAGTCAAAAAATAAACTTGATAGACTGAATGCCAAGATTAGCGTTAAATACTTGATAAATTATGAACTAAAATTTTTATCAAAAGCTCGATTAATGTTACTTATCATGAATTATTTAACTGCACCAATAGTGTGTCTGTATATTTTTTTACGTGAAAAATTTTGGACATACGACATTATTCATATCAATCTCACTCAGCCAAGTTTTTACATGATTTTCTTTAAAATTATGTCGATAATTATTAATTCAAAATCTGTATATGTGCAAACATTCCATACAAATTATCATTTACTAAAAGGAGTGCCTAAGTATATAAATATCTGTTCTTGGTATTTTAATGATGTATTTATTTATGAGCTTTATGAGAGTGATGCATTTAATTTTGAAAGATTTATGCCGCGTTCTAAAATAAATTACTTTCCATTTGGATACTGCGATAATCAGACTCCAATTAAAAACTACTCTTTAATTTCAGAATTTACAGACAAAGATGTATCTTTAGTTAAAATATTTATGACCATTTCTAGGGTGAGATTTTCTGAGAAAAAAATTGATATAATGTTGAGAGCAATGTATGAATATAAGAAAATAAATAGAAACTTTCTTTTTATTATTGGCGGTGATGGGGAGGATATGATTGCGGCCAAGAGAATGTCTTCAGATTTAAAACTGGATGATAATGTTATTTTTTTAGGATTTGTTGATAATGTAAGTGAGTTATCAGTTTTAGCTGATGTCTATCTTGTTTCTATCGTTGGTGAGCATTCTGGAGTGTCAGGTATGCAAGCAATATCAAACAATATTCCACTGGTCGGGGTTCAGACTCTAGAAGGGGTTAAAATGAGTGACGGCTTAATGTTTGGTGACACACCGAAAGAGATATCAGTTCTATTGTTGACACTAGATAATAAAGAAAGAATGAGTGAGTATTTGATAACAATGAGTAAAATTTCAGCAGTCAACTGCAATAATGAAAAAAACTTTACAAAACTTCATGAAAGTTTATATAGATCCCTTGTTGAATAATGAAGTTGATATTTAACAAATATTGGGCTACGTTTCTTTTAGTTAAGTTTTTTTGGATGGTATTTGCATTATTTATATTTAAGAATTATGTGCAGTTAGCTGATTTAGAGACTTATTTAAATGGAAGTAGGGTTGATTTTGATAATATATTTTACTCATCAACGTCAATGACGGGGTTTATTGCATCTACATTGAAAAAATACATAGGTTTTATGGGCGCAAATATTGCATTTATGCTTATTTCTTTTTATGGAATATACTTGCCATTAAATAAATTAAATTTATCAAGAAAAAGTTTGATATTTTGCTTATTTTTATTATCTTTGCCATCATTTGGAATATGGAGCTCTATTGTCGGAAAGGAGGCTGTCAGTGTTTTTTTTATGGGAATATTAGCATCTTATTTAATTGATATACACTCTTCAATAAGAAGACCTCAGTTGATTGAGTTGTTCGCACTATATCTAGGACTCATATTTAAGATACAATATGTAATACCTGTATTGTTGGCATATTTTTATATTTTAATAAAAAATAAGTTAAATTTATCAAGTCTACAGCAATTGATCGTCTTGTCCTGCCTACTATCCTTTTCTATTTATTTAGTTTGGGAATTCTCAGATGAAATAAATAGACTTTCATTTGTTATTACAAGCCACTTTTCAACTGATGCTAGATCAACTCGAGATCCTTTTTGGATTAATGACTACGATATTTTTTATAAATCAATAACTGGAATTTTTACTTCATTTATTGGACCAACTTTCTTTGAATCTTTGAATCGACCAGCCGTAATGCCTTTTTTTATTGAAAGTTTTTTAATATTTAGTATATTTATTTCGCACTTGCTTTATAAAGCTCTTTCAAGTTTAGCAAAAAATTCGATTAATATTTATAAGGTTTCTTTATTTGTTATAATCTTTTTGGGAATACTGACCTTAAGTTATCCATTAGGCGTGTCTAATTATTCCACAGCAATACGATATAGAGAAGGATACTATGGATTTTTAGTTGTATTCTATTTTTTCCTATTTGTCAGCAATAAAAATAATAAAAGCATGTTAAAAAAATGAAAATAATATTCGTTGTTAATAAAGTATCGTATTTTTTGAGCCATCGATTGCCTATAGGAACTGCATTGATTGAGAGGGGCTTTAAAGTTTATATTGTTGCTCCAGATGAGTGTCCTGATGGGTTAGTTAAAACAGGGTTCATTTATCATCAAGTTAAAATGAGTCGAGAAGGTAAAAATCCTTGGAATGAGCTTACTATAATTTGGTCTTTGACTAAGCTGTTTAAGAAAATAAAACCTGATCTGGTTCATTTAGTAACGATCAAGCCTTATTTATATGGTGGTATTGCTGCTCGTATAGCTGGAGTTCCTTCGGTTGTTTCTGCTGTTGCAGGGCTAGGAATTTTATTTAGTCAAAATTCTTTAAAAAATAAACTTTTGCGTAGTGCTTTGTTTCCAATCTATTATTTTGCTTTTAGGCATAAGAGTCAGACTGTAATTTTTCAAAATTCTAACGACCGTGATTTGTTGGTGAATTGGGGTATTTTGAATAAAAACAAGTCAGTTTTAATTCGAGGAGCAGGCGCTGATTTGACGAAATATACTTTTGTGGATGAGTCTGCTGGAGTGCCAGTGATTTTATTTGCCGCTCGTTTATTATTAGATAAAGGTGTCAGTGAATTTGTTGAGGCCTCTAAGATATTAAGGTGTAGAAATATTGATGCAGAATTTTGGTTAATTGGCGATCCTGATTCAGGTAATGCTAATTCTGTTACTTTTGAGCAGCTTGATCAATGGAAAAAAGCAGGATTGGTTAAATACTTTAGACATAGTTCGGATATTGCTACTTTACTTTCTCAATCAAATATTGTAACTCTACCTTCTTATTATGGAGAAGGTTTACCTAAGATACTTATTGAAGCCGCGGCCTGTGGTAGGGCGGTTGTTACGACTAATCATCCAGGGTGTCGAGATGCCATAGAACCTAATGAAACAGGATTGTTAGTTCCTGTAAAGGATGCGACTGCTTTGGCAGATTCGATTGAGTATTTAATTGATAATTCTGATGAGAGAAAAGCCATGGGTAAAGCGGGCCGTGCCCTGGCTGAAAAAGAGTTTTCCATTGAAAAAATAGTAGATAAACACATAACTATTTATCGTAACCTTCTAGATAAAGTAAAGTTATGATGAACGTTTTAGTTACTGGTGCAATAGGCTTTATTGGCGAGGCTTTATATAGTAAACTTATTAAGATAGTTAGGCTTTACAGGTGTTTTATGTTTTTACGTGTTGATGCATTAAAGATCGTTGGTCTCTTTAATGAAAGGTATTTTGAAGATTTTGATTTATGTCGCCGTATTGCAAGAAAATTTTCCTCAATCTATTATTCAAATAATGAGCATAGAAGAAATTTTAAACTATTTTATTATGCATTAATAGCGGCAATATTATATTTTAATAAGTGGAGGGGTGCTGATGAAGAAAGGTTAACCTTGAATGAGAAGGTATATAGCTGTATCTCTACATGTAAAGATGTTTAAATCAGATTTTTTTACTCCTGTGATAATGATTTTTATTATTCTATTTAGCCTGATTTCCTTTGGCGGCGTATATTTATATAAAAAAATAGCTATTAAGTTTGGTATTGTTGCCAACCCTAATTATCGCACACTGCATGAATTGCCAGTACCAAGGGGTGGCGGAGTAATCTTCGCTCTTCTTTTTACCTTTTCCATTCTTGCACTTTGGGGTGTTGATGAATTATCAGATCAAATATTTTACATGTTTGGAGTTGGTGGCTTTATAGCTACACTATTTGGTTTTATAGATGATGTTAAGAATATTAGAGCGAGAATTAAACTGATTGTTCAGTTGTTACTTTCTGGCTGGGTAGTGTATTGGCTATATATAAGTAATCTGTTGTTATTGAACTGGGCGCCAATTTTTATAATTATTCCTGCTTGCCTGTTTTTTATGGTTTGGATGATGAATGCCTATAATTTCATGGATGGGGTTGATGGAATGGCTGCTTCTGGAGCAATATTTTTGAGTTTAACTCTTGCTCTTGTGCTATTTTTAACCAATAGCTCCGTTGAATTGATGACTATTTTTATTTTTATAGCAGTTACAGTTGGTGGCTTTATTGTCTTTAATTGGCCGCCCGCGACTATTTTTATGGGGGATGCGGGCAGTGTTTTTTTGGGTTATATTTTTGGCTCATTGTTGTTATTTACAGTATTTAATAATGATATATCAATATGGTCTTGGTTAACAGTATTTGGGTATTTTTTTGCGGATACGACAGTCACTCAAATTACGCGAATTATTTTAGTAAAAAAATGGTATTTAGCGCACCGAAGCCATGCTTATCAAAACCTTGCAAGAATAACTGATAGTCATTTAAAGGTTACCAGAGGAGTTGTCTTGTATAATTTAGTGTGGTCTTTGCCATTAGCGATATGGTCGGCGTTACAACCTGAAATGGGAATGGTTACTACAATACTCTCTATCTCTCCAGCATTGGTTGTCGCCTATAAATATGGCCCAGTATTCTCTTCATCTTAGGAAGGTAGGTTAAATATGGATAGCCGTGTAATAAATAAAATCAAGAGAGAAATTCATTTAAATAAAGAGATTGCCTTGCAGAAGGTGCTGGAATTAATGGCAGCAGGTGTTAGTGTGCAGAATCCAGAACAGTTGCATATTCGTGGATCGGTCAGTTGTGGTAAGAATGTGAAGTTTGATCTAAATATAATTATTGAAGGCGATGTAAGGTTGGGAGATAATGTAGAGGTTGGTGCAAATAGTATTCTTAGAGACTGCACTATTGGTAGTGGAACTGTTATCAATCCATTTTCTCTTGTGGAAAACGCCGTAATTGGTAAGAACTGTATTATTGGCCCTTATGGACGTATTCGCCCAGATGTATCGATTGGAGACTATGTATCAATTGGTAACTTTGTTGAGATTAAAAGCTCGAATATTGCATCAAAGTGTCGAATTAATCATCTTGCTTTTATAGGTGATGCAGATTTGGCGGAACAGGTGACAATAGGAGCGGGAGTAATTACCTGCAATCACGACGGGGTTGGTATTAATCGTACCATAATAGAGAGAGGGGCTTATGTTGGTTCAGGCTGTAATTTAGTGGCACCATTGAAGATTAATACCAATGCAACAATTGCATCTGGATCCACTATTACTGAAGAGGCTGCTGCTGATGCATTGACAATTGCTCGCTCTCGGCAAGTAAAGATTGAGAACTGGAAGGGGTCAAAATTAAGAAAATGAGTCTATTGAATGTTGCAGTTTGGGGTTTGGGGAGTCATGCACAGAATCGTATTCTTCCGGCATTATCTGCCATAGACGAAATTAAATTAATTGGCGTCTGTTCTCGTAATGGTGAGGTAGTTGAGGCTTGTGTAGAACGATGGGATTGCTATGGATGGCATGATCCAGAGCAGATGCTTGATTCTACTGAAGTGGATGTTGTCTATATTGCCACACCGATCGGTGTTCATTTTGATTTAGCTAAACAGGCAATTGAAGCTGGAAAGCATGTTTGGTGTGAAAAGCCATTAACATGTCGCTATATCGATACCCAGATATTGGTTTCACTTGCAGAGGAGAGGGGTAAAGTTTTAACTGAATCCTTTATGTATCTTTATCATTCTCAGTTTCGTAGAGTAAAAAAGTTTGTAGACGATAGTAAAGAGGTCTATTCTGTTATCTGTCGATTTGGAATTCCTGCTTTAGACAGGCCTGGATTTCGTAATAACTCTGAGTTATGTGGTGGTGCTTTATGGGATGTGGCGACTTATATAGTTTCTGCACTACTTCCATTGTTTCCTAATCAGCAGATAAAGGTGATTTTTTCCGAGGTGTTGACGAAAAAAGGGTTGCAAGTTGATAACGAGGGTAGGGCGGTGTTACGATTTTCGAAAGGGGTAACTGCATACCTTGAGTGGGGCATTGGGGTTGGCTATAAAAATGAGATTGATCTATGGGCTAAAGACGGTTCTTTTTTTACAGATAAAATATTCTCTAAGCCAAAAGGGTATCAGCCTCAGTATAAGATTCGCGACCTGAATGGTAATGAAAGTGTGGAAAATGGAAGACAGTCTGAACAGTTTATAGATATGTTTCGACATTTTTTAAGGATAATGCATGATAAACAGCAAGCTGCTATAGAGAGAAGGAGTATTTTGCAACGAGCAAAATTAATGAATGATATTGTAAATTTTTAATTTAAATGGAGTAATAAAATGGAAAGTTGGAAAAATTTTAAGCTTGACGACGAAGGTATGTGGCCAAAAACAGGTTTGGTTAATTTAGATGCAGCGCATAGTGATAATAGGGGGTCGATTCAATCGTTAGTTAATTTCCCGATGAAGAATATATCATTAATATCTTCTAAGAAGGGTGTGGTTCGGTCTAATCATTACCATTTAACAGATTGGCATTATATGTATGTCCTATCCGGATCTTTTGATTATTATTACCGACCAACTAATAGTAATGACAAGCTGCAGTGTGTTCGAGTAACAGCTGGAGAGTTAATTTTTACTCCGCCGATGGAAGATCATGCAACAGTTTTTCTTGAAGATTGCGATCTGTTAGCAATGAGTCGTAATCCACGAGATCAAGAGGCGTATGAGGAAGATGTGCGTCGAGTAATCTTGATTGATCCAGAGAATGTAACCGTATAAATGACTATGATGCAGAGTAATTACTATTTTAGAGATAGCTGTCGAATGTGTGATAGTGGATCCTTAGTTAAAGCTCTTTCACTAACCCCAACACCACCAGGAAATGATTTTCTTACTAAAAAGGAGTTAGGTCGGGATGAGTCGGTTTATCCACTAGATCTCTATTTTTGTAAAGAGTGTTGCCATATTCAGTTGGGACATGTGGTTGATCCTAAAATTCTCTACCAAAAGAACTATAGCTATGTATCTGCCACCTCTGCACATTTTGTTAACCATTTAAAGGACTATGCAGAAGACATGGTTGAGCGTTTTAATTTAAAGGCTGGTGATTTGGTTTCAGATATTGGCTCTAATGATGGGACTTGTCTGAATTTCTTTAAAGAGAAAGGGATGAATGTAGTAGGTGTTGATCCTGCAACAGAGATTGCGGAAAAGGCTACTGAAAATGGCATTAAGACAGTTGCAGATTTTTTTGGATATGAGCTTGCGGTAATATTACGCAAAGAGTATGGTGCTGCAAAATATATCACCTCTCATAATGCTTGTGCGCATATTGATAATCTATTTGATGTTGTGAAAGGTGTTGAGCATTGGCTAGATAAAGATGGTATATTTGTACTAGAGGTTGGTTATTTTGTTGATGTTTATAGCAATACTTGGTTTGATACGATTTATCATGAGCATGTGGACTTTCATACAGTTGCACCTTTTGAAAAATTGTTTGAAAGAGTTGGGATGGAGGTAATCTCTGTTGAACGTATCACCCCTCAAGGGGGGTCTATCCGTGTGATAGTACAAAAAATAGGCGGTGACATAAATAGGGATGATTCAGTTGATAGTTTGATTGCACTTGAACATAAATTAGGGTTAGATCGAGTAGATACACTGAGTCGGTTTAATACTAGAATTAACACCATTCGCGACAAATTACAGAAGTTAATTTATTCTCTAAAAAAAGAAGGTAAAACGATTGCCGGATTTGGCGCACCAACTAAGGCAACAACACTAATGGCACATTTTGGATTGGATGAGACAATGCTTGATTTTATTGTTGATGATAACCCTTTAAAACAAGGATTATTTACTCCGATTACTCATATACCAGTATTATCATCTGAGGCATTATATGATCGAAGGCCAGATTATTTATTGATTTTGGCTTGGAATTTTTCTGAGCCAATTATGAAGATGCATAAAAAATATAGTGATGAGATAGGTAAGTTTATCATCCCTATGCCAGAACCTAAGATTGTATTGTGAATAGTAAAAAAAGAGTATTGGTAGTAGCGCCTCATCCAGATGATGAAACGCTTGGTGTTGGTGGTACTATTGCAAAATATTCCGCTCAAGGTGATGAAGTTTTTGTATTAATGGTATCTGGTCACCTGCCACCAATTTATAGTCGTAAAGCATATGAAGAAACGGTCTCTGAAGCTTATTCAGCATTTAGTGTGCTAGGTGTTACAAGGTCAGAATTTTTAGAAATTCCTGCTACTATGATTGGCGATCAACCACTTCATGAAGTGAATGGTAGAATTTCAAAGGTAGTTAATGACTTTAATCCACATATAGTCCTATGCCCTTATCCAGATCGACATGTTGATCATCGTTTAGTTTTTGACAGTGTTATGGTAGCAACTCGCCCTGTTGGAGTAGGGAGAGATATTGAGATTGTTGCAGCGTATGAGACACTATCTGAGACCCACTGGAATGCTCCGCATATTGAGCCAAATTTCACCCCTAACTGGGTTGTTGATATTTCAGACCACATTAGTGAGAAGCTTAATGCACTAGAATGTTATAAATCACAAATTTCTGAATTTCCTGGACCAAGGTCAATTGAAGCGGTAGAGGCGTTAGCTAAGTTTAGAGGTACGCAAGCAGGTTTTGGTTATGGAGAAGGCTTCCATATTGTACGCATGATTAGCTAAGTTTATTAATCCTTTCAAGATTCAATAAGTGGCTAGTTATGCTGTTGATTGACATATTGTCGCTACTCCCGTCTTTATTGGAGTGCGGATTTGTAGTGGTCCGTTAATCTGTAGTGGTCCGTTAATCTTGGACACATTTCAAGCCACTTTTTCCAATTCAGCCATCTTTTGAGCGGGTGTTATATAGCCAATCGCTG